>Ga0308007_10001433_pt1 | contig 10510 bp, 7 predicted proteins | sample Neamet71_FD_203152 | JGI IMG/M metagenome (GOLD analysis project Ga0308007, IMG submission 203152) | Marine microbial communities from water near the shore, Antarctic Ocean - #71 | ecosystem: Environmental > Aquatic > Marine > Unclassified | place: Southern Ocean | collected 2014-06-07
AAGGGTCAAGAAATTCCAAGCAGCAAATCCTGATGTAAATATCAGTCTTGCTGGCGGAACAATTGGTGTGATTGCAGCAGTGAATGAGGTAATTTTGTCTGGTCAAATCCAGTCAATTGCACTTGCGTTATTCATACTTGTAATGATGTGTATTCTTGTTTATCGATCAAGTATCGCTGGTATGTTCTTTATGGTTCCAGTGGTTCTAGCTAACATGGTTACCTTTGCGTTTATGGCTTGGCAGAATATTGGTATGAACATCAATACTGTCCCTGTAGCAGCTTTAGGTATTGGTCTTGGCGTAGATTATGCACTCTATATTTGTGATCGAATGAAGATGGAATTTGACTCTGGAAAGAGTGTTCTCGAATCTATATCTTTATCGTTACATTGCGCAGGACGTGGTGTGCTAGTTACTGCCTTTGTCTTGATTGCTAGTGTTTGCGTTTGGCTCTATTCTTCGCTTCGCTTTCAGGCAGAAATGGGTATGTTGATTGGAATATGGTTGGCTGTATCAGCCTTCAGTGCATTATTCCTAATGCCTTCAATGGCATATATATTCAAGCCTAAGTTTATCTTCAGTGAAGATAGATAGCTAAAAGTATTCACCTTTCGGTAGAAGCATGTATTTGTTTTTGCTGAAAGGTTGGATTAACAAGCATTAAAAAAGGCCCTTACGGGCCTTTTTTAATGCTTGTTAAACTTATAATAAAGCGACTAGTTAGAGTTAAAGTGAAGGCTTTCTAAGGGGGTGTTCTGATGTGTAGTCTGCAAGGAACTTTGCCGAAGGATCAGCGTCCCTTGCGTTTTTCTGGGGCCGCAATACTTGCTCTGTCATTTCTTTCCCCAATTCTACACCCCACTGATCAAACGAGTTGATGTTCCATATGCTGCCTTGAACAAAGACTTTGTGCTCATAAAGAGCTATCAGTGAGCCAAAATTTGAAGGTGTTAATTCATCTATTAAAAGAACATTAGACGGCTTGTTACCTGAATAGTTTTTATGCAAAGAGAATTCTTCGTCCGGTCTGCCCAACATCAGTGCCGATGATTGGGCAATAAGATTACCTAATAGAAAATTGTGATGTTTTTGGTTGCTCGTTTGGTCGCTGACAAAGCCAATGAAGTCTACAGGAGCAAAATGGGTACCCTGGTGTAAAAGCTGAAAAAATGCATGTTGTGCATCAGAGCCGGTCTTGCCCCATACTATTGGATTAGTTGGGTATTCTAGCCTTTCTTCATCGAGCGAGACGGACTTCCCGTTACTTTCCATTTCTAGTTGCTGAAGATATGCCGGGAGATGAGACAGTCGCTCGCAATATGGAATAATTGCATATGTACGCGCATGTAAGAAGTTATTATTCCAGATGCCTATTAGTGCCAACAATACAGGCAGGTTATTTTCGTAGGGTGTATTTTTAAAATGCATGTCCATTTCGCGTGCACCATCGAGCATGCTTTTAAAATTATCGAAGCCTATATATATAGACACCGTTAATCCGACGCTAGACCATAACGAGAAACGACCTCCTACCCATTCTTCGAGCTTGAGAATTCTTGAGGCTTTAATGCCATATAAATTAGCTTTTTTGATGTTCTCTGTTACAGCGATTACATGTGTTGATGATTGTGGGTTTTTTAGCCCCAGAGACTCTTTTAGCCACTTAATTGCAGTTTCTGCGTTAAGTGTTGTTTCTGTTGTTGTGAATGATTTGCTGGCAATAATGACGAGTGTGGTCTCTGGGTCTAAATGTTTTGTAGTCGCCAACACCTCGGAGCCATCAGCATTAGAAATAAAATGTACATTTATCAGTTCATGTGCATGAACCCGAAGTGCTTGGCATGCCATTCTAGGCCCAAGGTCAGAACCTCCAACACCGATATGTATGATGTCCCTGATTGATTTTCCAGTGGAGCCAAGCCAAAGGCCATTACGGACCTTTTCGCTTATATCTTTAATATCATCCAGCGATGAAGAGACAAGGTGGTGTATGGGGTTATTTTCGATCCTATAGTTATCTTCCTTGTGCCCCCTTAAGGCCATATGAAGGGCAGGTTTTTTTTCTGTGGTATTAATTTTATCGCCAGAAAAAAAAGCATCTGTATGAGCTTTAAGTCCTGCCTGATTTGCTAAAGAAAATAGTGATTGCATGACTTCTTTTGTGACTAAATTTTTTGAAAAATCTAACATGAAATCATTATGCTTGAGCGAGAAGTTCGCGCATCTCTTTGTATCTTCTGTAAACAAAGTTGCTATGCGTTTTTCTTTTAGTAATGCTGCATGTTGTTTTAATTCCTTCCATGCAGTCAGAGTGGTGGGGTTTACACCAAGCCAGCTATTATTCAAACTTACAGCTCCTAATCTTTTGATGTCGCCAGAATAATCTGAGATTTACAGTTCAAATCAATGATTATAGGTTATCATTAACTTAAGGTTAATCTTTTGTTGTTTGGTGGTGCATTATGTTGAATCACCCAACTTAAGTAACCAGGAAGACTAATTGCAAAAATCAGGACTTTTCAGCTTGACTAAAAAGCGTCATTTTCTTATATTACGCGCCCTTGATGCACTCGTAGCTCAGCTGGATAGAGTACTCGGCTACGAACCGAGCGGTCGAAGGTTCGAATCCTTCCGAGTGCGCCATTCAACAAAAAGCTTATTTAGTAGCTATGAGCTTTATCATTCTATATAACCTTAGTGCTAAATTTATAGGATTTTTTGATAGTTTGTCTAGGCCTAGTATGATTTTTATGACTATCGATGTAAAAGCTCAGATATAATTGCTTGCTCAAATTAATGCACCCGTAGCTCAGCTGGATAGAGTACTCGGCTTCGAACCGAGCGGTCGAAGGTTCGAATCCTTCCGGGTGCGCCATCTAACAAAGTTGTTTCTTTTTGAGGCAGCCGGCCAATCTATCCGATTCGGTGCGCATGAGGAAAATTAATGGAGCGCTATTTTAAGGCAATAGATGAATTCTCACTGCGATGGACCAGCGGTGTTATTAGATACAGATGGGCTGTAGTGCTAGTTGTTATCGCCATCACTGCTGGTTTTGGTCAGGGCATGAGTAAGCTGGAGTTCTCATCCAATTATCGTGTTTTCTTTTCCGATGAAAATCCTGAACTTGCTGCATTTGAAGACCTGCAGGCTACGTATACAAAAAATGATAATATATTGTTTGTTGTTGAACCCGCTAAAAAAGAGGCCGGCGCTGCATTTACCAATAAGACCTTGGCTGTTGTAGAAAAACTGACAACTGAAGCTTGGCAAATACCCTATGCAATTCGTGTAGATTCTATAAGTAATTTTCAGTACACCAAAGCAATTGGCGACAACTTACTAGTCTCAGATCTTATTGTTGACGCTAAAAATATGTCTTCAGACGAATTACTTCTCCGTAAAGAAATATCGTTAGATGAGCCGCTTTTATTGAATAATCTAGTTACTCCTTCTGGCGGAGTGACGGCTATTAATGTTGTGCTGCAATATCCGGAAGTTAATTTACTGGAGGTTCCTGAGGCTGTCTCTGCAGCAAGAGATTTGCGTGACAAAATGGAGGCAGAGTTTAGTGGAATCAATATATATCTTACTGGTGTGTCAATGCTCAACAATGCCTTTTCAGAGGTGGGTTTGCATGATGCTGGAACCTTAACGCCTTTAATGTTCATTGTGATATTGGTTATCTCATGGCTCATACTAAGATTCTTCGCTGGAACAGTTGTAATTTTTCTAGTAGTCGCCTTCTCTACTGTAATTGGTATGGGCGCAGCAGGGTTTTTTGGGGTAAAGCTGACGCCGATATCTATGAGCGCTTCCACCGTTATACTTACTCTTGCAGTTGCTGACTCGATTCATATATTGATATCCCTTCGGGCGCTTATGCGAGAGGGTCTTGCAAAGCCCGCAGCAATATTAGAAGCTGTGCGACTAAACTTTATGCCAGTTACTATTACGTCAATAACTACAATTGTCGGCTTTCTTGCCCTTAATTTTTCTGACTCTCCCCCTTTTTGGCATCTGGGAAACATCACAGCTGCAGGTATCTTGTCAGCCTGGCTGCTTTCTATCACCCTCCTTCCAGCAGTGATTAGCCTATTGCCCGTTAAAATAAGGTTTACCGAAAAAGTAGAGTGGACACAAAAAATCATGAGCCTGCTGGCTGATTTTGTAATATCTAATTACCGTAAAATACTGCTGTGCGTAGGTCTTGTGGTGCTTACTTTTTCAGGATTTATTCCAACTATAGCTTTTAATGATCAATGGGTTGAATATTTTGATGAGCGTGTTGAATTTCGCAGAGAGTCAGATCAGGCACTTAAAAGTTTTGGCTTATATCCGGTTGAGTTCTCTGTCCCTGCATTAAACTCCGGAGGGATTAGTGAGCCTGAATACCTTAAGTATCTTGAAAAATTTACTGATTTCCTTGCAGCAGAGCCTGGAGTGCTACACGTTTATTCTATTACTGATGTAATGAAGCGATTAAATAAAAATATGCATGCCGATGATGAAGCTTTCTATCGCACGCCTGATACTCGTGAGCTCTCGGCTCAGTACTTGTTACTTTACGAGCTTTCATTGCCATATGGGCTTGACCTAAATGATCGTATAAATGTTGATAAATCAGCAACTCGAGTCACAGCGATGCTGCAAAAGGCAAGCACTAGTGAGACAAAGCAATTCTTGGAAAATTCTCGTAAATGGATGGCTGATAATTTGCCTGAGTACATGCAATCCCAGCCTACTAGTGCGCAGGTCATGTTTACTTACATCACAGAGCGAAATATACACAACATGATATTTGGCACAATTGTTGCAATTTTAGCCATAGCAATAATTATGATGTTTGCGCTTAGAAGTTTTCGATTAGGCCTCCTGAGTATGATACCTAATGGCCTGCCGTTATTGATGACATTCGGTGCTTGGGCGTTACTTTTCGGCGAGGTAGGTTTCTCAGTTGCTACGGTGGCCTCTATTTCATTAGGGATTATCGTTGACGATACTGTTCATTTTCTATCTAAATATGTTCGTGCAAAAAATGAAAAAGGCTTATCAGTAGAGGAGTCTATCCGCTATGCATTTTCTAACGTTGGGATGGCTATTGTTGTCAATACAATAATTTTGATATGCGGGTTTCTTGTGCTGACAGCTTCAGCCTTTAAAATGAATGTCGATTTAGCGCTGATGACAATTTTTTCAATATTGTTTGCCATATTCCTAGATTTTTTATTGCTACCTGCTCTTTTGCTGATAATTGATAAAAAACACACTAAAGAATAGAGATGAAAGAATGTCACGTTGCTATGCGTGCGATCATTAAGAAAAATTATAAAGGATGCTTCAATTTGAACTCAGTTAAAAAATATGCCGCAGGCATGAATTCAATTTTTATTATGAGTATTTTTCTGGTAGCGCAGTTGATTTCTTTCAGCGTCCTAGCAGAAAATATGGAACAAAAAGGCTTTGATGTTGCTGCTAGATCTGACCGATCTGATCGGGGTTTTAGTGACAGCGAAGCAGAAATGACGATGGTGTTGCAAAATGCAGCTGGAAAAAAAGCTACTAGAACATTGCTGCTCAAAACACTGGAAATACCAAATGAATCGGTTGGAGACAAAAGTCTGATATTATTTTCAACACCAAAGGATATTGAGGGCACTGCATTACTTTCTCACGCGAAGATGCTCGAATCAGACGATCAGTGGCTTTATCTTCCTGCCCTGAAAAGAGTAAAAAGGATTTCTTCAAAGAATAAGTCTGGTCCATTTGTAGGATCCGAGTTTGCATTTGAAGACTTTACTGCTAGCGAACTAAACAAGTTTAAGTATGTGTATCTAAGACAAGAGGCATGCGGGAGACTCATTTGCGATGTAGTTGAACGCACCCCTCTCTATGAAAATTCTGGATATACAAAACAAATAGCATGGGTTGATAATACTAAATATCAGCTTAGAGTAATAGAATTTTATGATCGAAAAGGAAGCTTGCTAAAAGAGCTCAGACTTGAAGATTACCGGCTATACAGGGATAAGTATTGGCGACCCCATCTGCTGACAATGAAGAATCTGCAGACGAAAAAAACTAGTGATCTCGTTTATGGTGAGTATAAATTCAAGGTGGGCTTGAGTAGTAGTGATTTCTTAAAGGGTCGACTTTCGAGTTTAAGATAGCTTAATTGAGGCATGATTTGGTTATATCTTTTTTTAAAGCAGTGTTTTTGACGTTTGTATGGGTTTTTTTTCTACCAGGATTAAGCCATGCTGCTTCCGTAAATCAAGAATTAGATGTTAGTGGAAAAGTCGCACTCCAGTTTCGTGGTTTCACGCAAGATGCACTATGGTCGAATCAAAATTCTAGTGACACGGAATATTCGTTTTCTGGTGAATTGGAGATCCGCTGGCGTAGTTATGACGGCAATCAGCGGGTATCTTTTATTCCATTTGTTCGATGGGATGAAAATGATAAAAAGCGATCTCATTATGATTTAAGAGAAGCTTACTGGTCATACAGGAGTGATGATGTAAAGCTTCTTTTGGGTATCAATAAGATCTTTTGGGGTGTTGCTGAGTCAGCGCATCTTGTAGATATTATCAATCAAACAGACTTAGTTGAAGATACTGATCAGGAGGATAAGCTGGGCCAACCGATGGCGAACTTGTCGTTTCAAAAAGACTGGGGTTTGCTTAATTTTTACTTGCTACCTTATTTTCGTGAGCGATCTTTTTCCGGCGAAGATGGACGTTTTAGAGCTCAGATACCCGCTAATTTTGACGATGCCAAATATGAATCAGGAAGCAAAAGAAGACATCTAGATTTTGCTTTTCGATACAGCCATTACTTTGGTGAAGTGGATTTAGGGCTGCATTATTTTAAAGGTACTAGTCGCGATCCTAGGTTAGAAAGCAGTTTCGACAACTTAAATATATTTCTTAAGTATGATCAAATTGAGCAGATTGGACTTGACCTTCAGTACACTAAAGACGGGTGGCTTTGGAAGTTGGAGGCTCTTGTTAGGGATGGGCATGATAAGTCTATTTTTGCTACCGTAGCAGGATTCGAGTACACTTTTTACCAGGTTTTTGAGGGCGTAAGTGATTTTGGAGTGCTCTTAGAATACCAGTATGATAATCGCCCTGCGTACGAGGCGGTGACCACTGCTGATAATGATGTATTTATTGGCAGCAGATGGACGTCAAATAATATGCAAGACGGTTCAGTTCTGGCTGGAGTTATTGTCGACAAAAAGACATCAGAAACCTTTTATAATATTGAGGCGAAAACTCGTTTTGAAGACAATATTGTATTAGAACTAGAGGTCAGGCTAACAACTCAATCCGGGCCAGATGAGCCATCTTATGCATACAGTCAAGATGATTATATCCAGCTGCAAATTAACCGATTCTTTTAAGTAATTATGCTTAAAATATAAAATATCGAGATGTTTAGTGACAAAAATTGCAATATTTTTTGGAAGCGATGATGGAAATACACAGTCCATAGCTCATCGCATTGCTCTAAGGTTAGGAGTGGAGACGGTTGATATTTACGATATTTCAGAAGTTACGCAACTCAATTTTCTTGATTATGACAAACTTATCCTTGGAATTCCAACTTGGGATTTTGGTCAAATTCAATCAGATTGGGAGGATTTTTGGAGCGATGTTGAAGAGATAGATTTTTCCGGCAAGACTGTTGCGTTTGTCGGTCTTGGAGATCAATTTGGATATGCTGATTTTTTCTTAGATGCCATGGGGCTGCTCTATAATGTAGTAAGTAAAACAGCGACCAATATAGTGGGTTATTGGCCCGTAGATGGCTATGACTATGTTGCCTCAAAAGCGGAGATCACTTTGGGAGATGATGCTAAAAAGTGGTTTGTAGGATTAGCGCTGGATGAGGATCAACAGGCAGAACTTTCTTCAAGTCGTCTTAATCTTTGGTGTTCTCAAATACACGCTCAGTTCAACATGCGTAGCGAGCTCATTGAAGTTACTGATTAATATTATGCTTCCGCTACAAATATGGCTCTTAAAGGAGCGGGGTGGCCTTCTATAGTTAATTTTCGGTTGTTTTGGTCTAGAAAATTCTCTAATGATTCAAACTGCATCCAATCCGTTGATCTTTGCTCATTTGCGCTAGTGGTAGTAATGTCTACTACTCGACAATTTTTGAACTGACAGCGCTCCATCCAGGATAATATTGTTTCTGCACTAGGCAGTGACCAAACATTTGCCATTTTGGCATAACGACCCTTCGGGATAAGTTCGTCACCAGGTCCACCGTTTATTATAAGTGTTTCCAATACAACTTGACCTCCGCTGCGTAAGAGATTTTGGAGTTGAGCGAGGTGATCAATCGGAGATCGACGATGGTAAAGAACTCCCATTGAGAAGACTGTATCAAAGGCCTTTAATTGGCTAGGCATACTTTCAATCCCAACTGGCAGCACATCGACAGGATATCTGCCAGGGTCTACCTTTAGTTGTGGTAATTGATTAATGAAATGTTTGATGGCATAAAACTGATAAATAAACTTTACAGACGGGTCAATGCCTATAACTCTTTTGGCTCCTGCTCCAAGCATTCTTAAGCAGTGATAGCCATTTCCACAACCAACATCTAATACTAGTCGTTCTTTAAGCGAGGATATATGAGGTAGTACTCGATCCCATTTCCAGTCTGAGCGCCATTCTGCGTCAATGTGAAGTCCGTGTAGATCAAAAGGCCCTTTTCGCCAGGGATGCAGTCCCATTAGTTGCTTTTTAAGGAGACTCCTTATTTTTTCATCGCAATCACCAGGATTGCCGATCAGCACACCGTTCTTCAAATCCATTCTAGAAGGGGTGATTTGAGGAAAATTTCTTATAGCTTCTTCCCAGGCAGGTAGGTCGCCCCAGCGCTTTTCTGACATGGCTTCTTCTATTTGCTCGGGAAGAATTGTTGCCCAAGAGGACAAGGCTCCTATAGAAATTTCATTGATGAGATATGAAAAGTCAATTGTTGAGTTTCTAGAAGTCTGCATAGTGTTTGTTATTATGATGCGGATTGCAGATGTTTTTGGAGCAAAGCGCATATCTTTTCGGGCATTGGATGACTGCTTTGCTGAATATAATCAAACCATACAAGCGCAGCGCTGCCTTTGGCTACCAGCGATCCACTTTGCCAGGCTTCATGAGCAAGTACGAATGATTTGGTACCAATTTTCTGAACGTAGGTATTAATGGTGACATTGTTGCCGTATTCAGTTTGGCTGATAAAATCAACATCTATATGAGCAATGATCATGGGCCAGTCATGATGAGTAAGTTTTGGGTGCACCAGTTTAAAGATGTCTTGTCGAGCGACCTCAAACCACACAGGGAAAACAGTGTTATTAATATGACCAAGAATATCTGTTTCTGAAAAACGTGGCTCTAATGTTGTTTGAAACATTTTTGATACCCTAAATAGTCATCAATGAAAGGTTTAATGTATCTGCAGCAGCAGAGCTTTCATCGTTGCCTATTACCGCGATGCTAGCATTTTCCTCCTTGAGGTACACATCAGCAACTCTTTTTAAGTCCTCCAAGACTACTGCTCTTACTTGGCTTCTGAAGAGCTCTAAGGTTGCTTGTCTTCTACCATAAAGTTCTGCGTGAAATACCTGTATTACTTCACCTGCAGGAGAGGATGGTTTATCAATAGAGCTTATAACCCCTAGAATTGCTTCTTCCACTTGGCTCAATTCATGCTTTTCATCCTGCAGCCATTTTAAGGATAAATCAAAATTGTTTAGTGTCTCTTTCAGGCGAGGGTCTCTATAGGAAAAGAACTTAAAGACTGCAATACCACTATCCTGAAGAGCTCCACCTCCATACGCTCCACCTTGCTCTCGAATTGTTCGGTGAAGATATCCATTTCGAAGAAAATCGCCTAATACTGTCAGAGGAGCTGCGTCTGGGTGAGCTATAGGTACGGTTGGGTACGATTTAGCACAAAAGTTAACCTGTGTATTTAATTTCCAAAATTCCGAGACGCGGTGAATTTCACTTTTAGGATTAAAGGCCTTAAATTCTGCACTATCTAATGCTGCGTAACAGGGATTTCTTGCTATATTTTCGTAATCAAGTTTAGCGACTTCCCCTACTAATAGGTGCTTTCTAGGGCCGCTTATTATGAGCTCATGCAACTCCGAGAGCTGCTCGCTGAGCTCAACCAACTGATGGCTTGCCGTCAGAGAGGTGTCTAGCTGCTTAGTGTGTCGGATTGACTCAAGACCACCCCATTGGTGTGCGAGCTTTGCTCCTGAATTTGCCCCGCGTGAAGTAGCAGCCATGGCTAACCGATGACCAATACCGGTAATGCTAGATTGCTGTCGCGCTCGAGTTTGTTTTACGAGCTCTTGGATTCTAATAAGCTCATCAAATCTAGGTTGCTCTATAGTGGCTTGCATTAAGTCTGTTAGTTGAGTTTGATTTTTTGCTAGACCCTTTGTTGAGAGAGTCAAGTGCCCAGACAAAATTTCTGCATTG
>Ga0308007_10001438_pt1 | contig 10481 bp, 1 predicted proteins | sample Neamet71_FD_203152 | JGI IMG/M metagenome (GOLD analysis project Ga0308007, IMG submission 203152) | Marine microbial communities from water near the shore, Antarctic Ocean - #71 | ecosystem: Environmental > Aquatic > Marine > Unclassified | place: Southern Ocean | collected 2014-06-07
GCATATGTATTTCCGTCTGCGCTAATTGCAGTGCAATATCCATTAAAATCTGATTGATAGAATACTAAATTATCAGGTCTTTTAGGAGGATCCTCAACCGCTTCTATTTTTTGGAGATAAGATATTTCTGTTTCATCACCAGCCCCAGCCCCAGAAAGGGATCCAACATATTCAGGAACACCCCTAGACGGGGTAAGAGGATAAACACTTGTTGAGTTCTTATTATTATAATGATTAACAAGATTAATAATGTCTGTTTTAGAAAGATAAGAAACAAATAAATCGCTCGCTAATACATCAGTGGACCTGTACAGGCAATATGTCCCATCTGATTTTAAATCAATATACTCGGTTCCTATTTTTTTAATCTCCTCAGACTCCGTATGAGTTAAATACTTAGGTAAATAAGAATATGTATATGGGTTTAGGGTGGGGTGGTCTATAGAAGGAATTAAACTAGGTGATATGATATTATCATGACCCTTCTTATTTTTTATTGTATTAAAGGCTGGGGGTGTATTAGCAAGTTCAGTTGCAATAGCCGTTAGGGTGTCGAGCCCCCCAACTAAATGCGCGATGTCACCTGCGTTAGTACCGCTAGTGACCGGCGAACCAAGAGATATATTAAAGCCGCCTTTAATCAAAGCCCCCTCTGTATTATCATTATCACTCCCAATGTAATTTGCTCCGGCAAAAGTAATGGTTCCGGGATATTCTGGGTTGCCTAAATAAACGCTATATAACCTCATAAGTTTTGTAAAGGATTCTGCCCATGAAGATCCTTTACTTAAAACTTCGCCTAATTTATATATGTTATTGGGTATGTCAAGTCCTATCCGACCTAGCATCATTGTTCTGGAAGGGTCAGTTGTAAAAACATTTGGGTTGCTAATCATAACTGGCAGATCAAGGGGCTGGTCACGGCGTGGTAGCCACGCGGGTTGCTGCGCGAACGCGAGCGCCTTGGCGAACGTATTAATATTGTTAGCCGCAAGATCAAACAAGACATCATTTTCACTCAGAACAAAATCATTATTTACACCCCCTCCTATAAAATTCCCCACTCCCGGACCGGCTTGTCTATAAGGTCTATTACGAAACATTAAAGCAGATAGTATAGCATCCGAGTTTCCACTATAAGATTTTATAGTCCAAAAAACCCTAGATTTCTTGGGAGCAGGGAGGGGCACGGGAGGCACGGGGTCTCCTGAAGGCGCAGGGGCAACGTACGCAGCGGCAACTGCATCAATAACAGATTTTGAAACCTCTGCCTGTATTTGAGTAAGTATTGATCTAGTAGATGTTATATATGTTTCCATTTCATTTGTAGTTATTTTTCTCCCATTTACTGTATGTGGTTTCCAAAAATCTATTCTAATTACCCTCGTGAAGGTGGGCACGGGTGGCACCAGATTGTACTTGTCCCCCAGGACGGGTTCAATACTGGCTGTAACTAAATCTCCTCCAGGCTTTTCTTCAAACGCGTCTTCGAATAAAGACCTAGTATTTTCCGTGAGCTCCGCCCAACGATCATTACTATTGAAAAAGATCAGGTTCCCATCTACTACTTTAGGTGGGGGAGTGGGTTCATTTTCCCCTTCTAGAATGGAATCCGCCACACCCTCTTTCCCTCGCATTTGCTCTTCTGAGACCGCTTGGGTAACGTGCATTACATTTCCCGGCCAATTTTTATAAGCTTGTGACATTGGAAATTGTGACATGTAGAGTTTCATTGCATAAGCATAGTAGTTTACATATACTGGATTATTTATATCCCCTGTCTCCACCGAATATGGATCCGCAGTTATGAGTAAATAAGCAATAGATCCATTGTTCAGTTGGTCGGTGTCAAAACTTAAATAAGAAACGGGGTTCCAAATATTTTTTTCAGTCTGTGGGCGCCCATCTCCAAATGGGGCTGCAGTATTGGTCCATGCATCGCCCTGCGGATTATAAACGGCCGAATGAAAAATCGCTTGTTGCATGAATTTATGAAAATATAATATATGGTCCCAACCCCTATTAGGGATATTAACCGCGGCAGCACTTATATCTCCGGACCAGGTTCCCAGACTTTCTTCAGATGCTATAACATTCATAGTATTAGATAATTCCGTACTATAAGAGTTTAAATTGGAATTAAGGTCTGCAATATCCACTGTATCGGGAAATGTAGCTCCAATCATTTGTTCTCGAAACGAATACAAATTTTCAGCAAATGCTCCCGAAATAGCAACATTCAATCCCGCCAAGTTTTCATCATTAAAAAGTGAACTAGCTGTAAAACTGTTTTGGTCTGAACGTTCTGGGTGTGTGAATTCATCGTTAAACTTATTTCTCATCCCAGTGTGATAATAACTATCTGTTATATTAAATGATCTAACTCTATCAACCGGTTTCTGAATATGAGTATTCAATGTGTAACAATCAGATGCCGTTCTTCCCTGATCCTGTATAAGAAATTCTCCTATTCCTATGTCTTTATTTCTCTGAAAAATTACCTCTTGGGTGTCAGACGGGTCTAAATATGTTTCTGCGCAGTTGAAATCATTGACCTTAAATAAATCAGTGTCTTTTTTAAGGACATCTTCTATATCCTCCCAGGCTTGGGCTCTAGGGGCCGAATCTGGTCCTACGCCCCACTGAGAAGAAGAAGGGTCATTATCAGAAAGAGATACCGCTTCAATTGGAAGCCCATAATTATCGACCCCGTCCATTCCTGTATCGCTATACATATACCCAGAACCTAGATCATTTGCGTCTGTCTTTAGATGCAACCATCCATTAGGAGTTCCGATGTATCCTGCTTTAGGTAATGTATCCCCATGACCAATTCCGCGAATTTGCCATCCGATAGGTTCTGTTTTACTTGAATCATTTATTGCATCTCTAGAAGACGGTTTTTGTAACATTGTAGTAAGTGTCTTTGGGTTTAGTTCAGTGTCAAGAGGACTATCCGGAACGTTTAAATTTAGAGTTATTGATAAATAAAGATCTCCTATGCAGTCCGTTTCTGGATCTATAGAAAAAGTCTGATGTCCGCCCCACGTACCACTCTTAGAAGTGCTTGATGTTAAAAGTTCAGATAAAACCGAACCGTGTATTGTTTGTTTAGTCGTGTCGTTATCATTCCAGAATACAGACCTTGTGTTTGTATCTAATTTATCCGTTACCAATAGAGACTGTGTTCCATCGCCAGTGTAAGTTTCTAGTGCAGCATGATAACCAGCAGAATCTGTAGTCATTATACAATTTAATCTATATTTTAATTACAATTAAAATAACGAAATAGATGATATTCCGTTGTTGTAATATAGATTTGTTTCGCCTCTACACACTATGTTTACTTTAGATAATTCGGGTATAATTATACCTTCATCGGGTATCCCTCCGTCGGTTGTAAAAAACAATTTTAGATTTATATCATCAAACCTATTAAGGGGTATAGAGGATCCCCCGAAGGCTTTAGAGCCTAATGGGAATGTATAATACATTGTATCTAATTCTTCTTTATCTAATGTGAAATTATTTGAATATAATCCCAAAGATTTAGCCCCAGCTAATAACCTATTTGAATTTACTCTACCAGAATGAGTCGTCCCGTTTAACACTATTTCAGCCGACTCTAGATAGGGAATATTTTTTGTTATTCCCGGAAATTTTATTGTTATTATTATGTGAGAACTATATATAGAAAAAGTGTCTAATTTAATATCTACATATGTATTTCTATGAATAACTTCTGGAAAAGCGTCAAATATTACGTTCTGAGAGTTTTTAAGCTTCTTATATATTCTATCTTTTTTGGTTTTTAACATATCTTTTTCTTCTTCAGACAATTTAATATATTCCCCATATAAACCTGTTCTTAATTTTATATTAGGATTCCATATTTCTGGAACATTTGTAATATAATTACCTCGCGTATCAGAGGATGATAATGTATAAATCGGCGCGGAATATCCCTGGTATGCGTATACATCAGTTGTATCAAATATATCTTCAACTTTAGCGTATTCAATTTTAATTTTTACATGCTGCTCCTTAGCTAAACAATTTAGATAACTATCCTGTCTATGAGATGTATATGTTTTAAATTTCCCCATTGGATTACCACAAATGAGTGGAATAGGTATAATTGCCTGATATTTTTTACCGGGCACCCATTTTGAATCACCTAATGTTTCTTTAGTACCATCAGACCTAACAAGTCCTGAACATTGAAGTTGTAAACTCCTGTAAGCACTTTCTGTAAGTTCTGTGGCATGGATAGCTAATATGTCTTCATTTTCTAATGTCTGCCAAATCTGACTACCAACCTGAAATTGAACCTTTTTAATTATCTTTGACAATGGAATATTAACCTTTTGTGTTAAATTAGACTTAGCCCAGTAAGGATTAGTGTAATCTTCTAACCCTGGAGGATCAACAGCTTGGTCGGGAACTGTGTCCCATTGCTTTTTCCAATTTAAAAAACACGTCTTGTTATACGAATCAAAACTAATATTAAAAAAATCTGTTATGTCGTGATTCAGTCTTCGCTGGGCATCATTTATCAATTTAAAAGCATCGTTGAATGTCAAACTTAATTTACCTGGAATTTTTTTAGCCAAAGTATTAATAGATTTATCAATTTTTTCGAGACCGTATACATATGCTCTACCAACGTCCCTATAACTTCTTCGGGGATTAGCCATTGTAGTTCCTATAGTTGACATGTAAGGAGCTCCGGATATAATAGACTTTCCATCCCCGCTCATATCTATAGACCATCCAAGGCCTTCTCCGATACTTTCAGTGTAGTTTCCTCCTCGATAAGGATTGTAAACTGATTCTTTATCGTCATAATTGTAATCACTGAACTCTGTGGAGAGACCCCCATAAACTGAAAAATAGTTTGTAATAAAATCTATTCCCCCATATTGATGCCATGACTGATTCCATTCATTATTCAATTCGCCCCCGTATCTAATACTATTATATAATGCAAGCTTTTGATCTGCTCCTAAAGATAGTGTTTTTTGGAATTTAGTAAATATAATGTCTGCATCTGCACCACGACGAAGACTTACCTCCCCATTAGAACCCCCGTTATACATAGATGCGACGTCGGCTGCACTAAGTGCGTCGTCCCATACTCCAACATCTCTAATAACTCCATTTATGCTACTTCCTCTCCCTTTTATACGACGAGTACCTATAAAAGACGTTTCCTTATATACGGCATTGGCACCAAAAGAAGAAGGATAAGCTATATTAGTATAATCATGAGAACCAATTAATTGCCCGTCTACATAGAAACTTATTATTTGAGCGTCTTTTGTGAGAACGTACCAATGCTCTTCTCCCCGGCGTACATAGAAGGGAGTGATATCGGGAAGGGCACTATATAGACCATAATTAGAACTACTGGGGGTATGCGGACCATATGTCACGCCTATTAGGTCCCATTCTCTAAGACCCGGAATTCCGCCATCTATATGCATTTGATGAATTGCAAATTGATCGTGGGGTTGCTGAGGAGAACCTGTTGTATCCCTAACCCCGATAGATATAATAGGGGGCCGGATCAATCCGGTATCATCATTATCGCTTCCAAATGAGCGAAAAACACATGTTGCAGAAATTGTTAAATTCGTTGACGCTACAGGCTGCCCGAATATGTGAGGCGGGGTGGCAAAACTTGCACCCCCAAGGCCATTGGGATACAAGAGGGGTTCATCTGTAATTCCCAGGTTTGACATATATGCTTCCGTCTCTGTTGAAATTGCAGCCGTAAACGAATCTGCATCTGGACCTACATCCAAAATTTCTCCAGAATCTGTGAAAAACCCCGTTCTACTTGTAACATATAATTCAGGAAATGTTTGGGCGGAAACATGAGAATGAGAATCTAGTATATTTTTTTCTCCACTCTCACCTGATATATCCCCTAATAATTCTACCCAACTATTAGAACTGTCTTTCTCATATACCTTAACATTTCCCGCACCCGCTTTTTTATAAAGCACCTGTGAAGTAGATGCCATAGGTATCTCTGCGACTATAGAAAGAGCGGAAGTCCCCAATAACATAAGCTGAGAAGGGAATTGAGGCAAATGAGGGCTAAATCCATTATCAGATAACGGGGTTCCGAATGCGATTCGTTTACCATCTCTAGATATTGAAAATTCCCCTCTACCACACGGTAGTTGATGCGCGCCTAGTTCTTCTGCTGATAGCCTTGCACTCCCAGCCTCCTCTAAACTATGTTTTACTATATCATCTACGGTAGTTACTAGATTAATGTTATCAACCTTAAATGGATATCTAGCCGCCGCCCTCGCAATGTCCCTTTCAGATATAGTAGCATTAGTTTCTTGATACCATTTACACCCGGAAGTGATCTCAACTGTAAAATAATCTCCTGACCCCAATTGCCCGGGCCAATTAGTAACACTGAGATTAGGGGTGAACGCATAAGAAGTTATAGGCCTATCATATCCCGGGTGGGGGATAATTTCGGCCTCAAATGTATTACCAGACGGGGATGTCACATTCATCATGGGATCATTGTTTAGATTATAAAATATCTCACTTGAAGGGGGGTATGCCACAACCATTATCCTAGGGATGACTCTTTGACCTATGGGCAAAGAAGATTCTTTAGTATATATTTTTATATTCTGGGGAAAATATTCATACAATAATGTTTTTTTTACCCTAGCACCGCGTATAAAAATATGTGTACCATCCCCCGATATACGCGCTGGATTACTATTAAATGTATCTCCTCCAATTCCTGGACCATCTATAAGGGTATTAAGTAAATTGTCTAGTTGACCATTTAGACGGTGAGGGTCAGCGGCACTTTCTGCTGCATAATAGTCTGCCCAGGACGTCGGGTTTGCAAGGTCTCGGGCTGCCCATTCGGCCTTCTCGTCATCAAATAGTGCCTGTGCGACCGATGGGTTATTATTTGGAGTAGATGTTGTTACGGGAGGTGCAAACGCCGCGGCGGTAGAACTAATCGGCGTAACTGTTCCCATCTCATGTATTGTTTTGGGGCTTTGATTTGGATATTTATGAGCTTTTGCACTATTGACCACATCCACAAACCCTAGAGATTGTGTGTAAGCATTCGTACTTATAGAACCCACACCTGCTATAAGTGAACCATTGGGTAAATTGTTTAAAACTGGGTTAATTAATGTTGACCCTGACCCCTGACCCCATAAATCTCTATAATTAGGAAGAGTTATCAATGGAAGAACATCTGAATTAATCCAGGTCGCACTAGATATGTCATAATCCCATACATATACGTAATGCGTTGTAAAATCCGAAGTTACAAGCGTTTTCCCATCGTCGGTCAATGATATTGAATCAGCCACTCCCGTTATCCCAGCGCTCATATCAGACCATGAGCCAGAATTCCATTTGAAAACTTTCACAGGAGAGAGATATGAAGTAACTGCTAATATATTTCCGTCGCTTGACATTTCTACATTATTTCCGAAGCCACTACCCCATACACTTTCAGGAAGTGGATATATCCCGTACGTGAGATTGTCAGGGTATCCAAAATTGGGCCCGAATGTATAAAGATTATCCCCCGTGTATACACCTAGAAAATAATAGTCTTCAATTTTATCATTTACGGCGGCTACCCCATGTGTAGTTATATCTGAAACTTCCCAATTATTGCCACCGGTGTAGTTATATGTTGTAATAAAATTATTTGGACCACCAGCCTCTCCTATAACCAACCTGGTTCCGTCTCCGTTAAGAGAGATGTGATTTTTGCACCCGGAAGCCCATGGGGTTTTTTGGGCGATGAGGGGAAATTTCCCTTCCATAAAAGCCTCATTATATACATTTCGATATATATATTCTTGCGCACCGGGTCGTTTTATTGTTTTTGCTCCCTGTGGATATGAATTCAAGTTACTTTCAGATGCGCTAAATATTTTATTTAAAACCCATTCGTCGCCATTTTTTTTATATACCCTTACTTTACCGGCCCGTTTTGGATTCATAGGAAATAATATGGCACCCGCCTGTATGGCAGCGGTCCACGCCGCTGTATGAGTTGAGTCTGCTTCTCCATATGGCCAATTTGTATCCGGTGGATTTGACTCAGGTGCTTTACCAGCTGAAGTAATATTCAAAGCATCTACCTGGGATTGAATTTCTGAACTTTGTTCGCATCCATACATTCTACCCTGAGACACCGCCATTGTGTTTCCATCTTTACTGATTGCAGTAGCATAACCATAATGATCGTCATTTTGATGAGAAGGAGATACATCTTCAACGTCTGCTATAGGATAAATCTTATCTAAACTAATAGAATAACTACCTTCGGGGGGGTTCTCGGTGCTAGTTGAAATAAATTGACCGTCCTTACTAAATAAATATTCACCCTTTTCAAACGTGTGATTGGATACCGAATTAGGCCAACCTAGAGGAGACTTTCCATCCTGAGACCCAAACTTACCGGCGACATCAAACCCAGGGAGGCCAGAGAATTTATCAGGATCAGTGAAACCACGCTGATCGCTAGGTGTTGTAAGTGAGTTAATTGGGTTAGATATTACATCAGTCTCGTTATAATAATTTACTAATTTGTTGATTTCCTCTAGTGATAAATACGATTTAAAAAAATCACTGGCAGGATTTCCAGGGGAAGTATATAATTCAATATCTCCGTCAGAATTTAAATTAAAATGTTCATTACCCGTTCTTCTTAATTTTTTAGAGTCGTTATGAGATAAGTATTTTGGTATATAACTTAAATCGTGGGGTCTATATGTTGCTTGATAAGAAGATGGCACTAGGGAGTCGCTTATAAGATTGTCATGTCCTATGTAATTGGGGCTTTCTTTTAATGTTCTAGAATAAATTCCATTCATAATAATACTCATTGGGCGCGGATCTCCCACTGAATATTCCTCCCTATCACTAAATAATTCAAGTTTTGAGTATTTACTTACTCTCATATCCGGGTTAAACAGGTATTCTTTTTCTGTATTTCCATGGTAACCACTATTTCCTAGAAATTCGGTCAGGTTTTTTTTCGAAGTTCTATTAATTGGTAATTCCTTAAGTTGTAGAAAGTCTCTGGGTTTCCAGTCCCAATTTGGATAACTTGGAAGATCTTCAGGTGGCATAAACGGATGAATATTATCTAATGGTCTAGGATATTGAGACCCTGTTGCGTCCTCTCGCCAGCCATTGGGGTATCCAATTTGAACTCCCTCTGGTTTTTTGGCACCCTTGCTAGTTCCTCTAGTTCTATACATTAAAGGTTCTGTTAATTCCCATGACGTTATAGCCTCTTTTGCAGAAGGGCGCCTGAGTAGTGTAGTTAACGTCTTAGGAGGCCCCGGGTCTAATTGGGAGTCTGGTGTATCTAATTCCACTACAATTGAAACATATAAATTACCGAGGGCGTCTATGTCAGTAGATATATCAAAAATCTGAGTTCCTCCCCATGAAGTATCTTTTGTTGAAATTGAACTGGGTATTTGTTTAGTATTTACCCCATGTATAATTTGTCTAGTGGTGTCGTTTTTATTCCAAAATACAGACATATTATCATCTTCAGAAAATGTATCTGTAACTGCCAGAGATTGAGTCCCTGTCATATCATACGAAGAAATTGAACTATGAGCCCCAGTTGCCATCAATTATATAATATAAGGAATATATTTAAATATTATTTACTCCTTATATTACATTTACATACCAATTATATCTAAATTAAAAATCTTAAGAGGCGAAAGATATAGAGCCACCAACGGTAGTTTGAATCGTTGTACCACATGCGGTAGCGACAAGTTTTGGAGAACCACAACCGGTCCAGGCTGGGGATGAATCAAATCCAGACATTACAAAACGCTTGAGGGCGCCGTAAGGGGGGGCATTAGCCGCCGCGATGCCGCCGCCATATATAGATGTTCTAATCCTAATATTAAGTTTAATATTATTACACTTAGATAACGGGACACCTGCTGTGCTAAACGCTTCATCTGATAACTTTATTACGTATATCCCACCAGAATCCTTGGGGTTCTTTAGACCAAATTCTTCTAGATTAGCCATCTTAAGAGCGGAAGCGGGAATAAACCCGGTCCTGTTACCCCCAATAACTAACTCCACTGAGTCTAACCAGTCCCTTGTATAACCAACAACAGGTATGACAGGTAAAAAATAGTCAGAATTTCTATGTCCATTGCTATTAACGTATTCTAGTTGACCGCTATTTTCTACGCCAACTTTATGAGCAGATCCATTCCCGTTCTGCGCCTTGAAGCCTGGGGAATAATGCACCAGAGATGGTTCAGTCTCATATCTCTTGTGACGCAATACACCTAAATTATTGGTCATAAAATCTCCGTCATTGTTTTCAGGGACAAGAGGGCCTGCGGTCTCTTTGTTATCTATGCCGCTCCACCAGCCGTCGAATAGTGGTTTTTCAGGCCATGGTCCGTGGAAAT
>Ga0308007_10001442_pt1 | contig 10473 bp, 8 predicted proteins | sample Neamet71_FD_203152 | JGI IMG/M metagenome (GOLD analysis project Ga0308007, IMG submission 203152) | Marine microbial communities from water near the shore, Antarctic Ocean - #71 | ecosystem: Environmental > Aquatic > Marine > Unclassified | place: Southern Ocean | collected 2014-06-07
GTTTAAGTAAGGCTGCAGTAGGAATTAATCCACCGTTCATTACACACATAACAAGTGGGATTTTATCTTCTAAATCTTTTGAAATATTTATGGCCATTTTATCTATTGCTGAATTGAGCTGTGTTTCTGATACAAGACAGTCAGCTTCATCCACAACCAAATTTAATTCTTCTATTTTTGTTCTCATATTACCTGCAACTTAATTGAATATTCGCTAATTCTACAGTATGAATGAAGTTTTGCTAAGGTCTTGTGGTATGTAATACCGAACATAAACAAACAGAAACTAACATAATGCCCCAAATTAATTGTAACCAAATAATTAAAGTGGGAATGGCGGCAAACGCGCCATAGACTATTTGATAGTTAGAAAAAAAATGTGTAAATGATGTAAAAAGAAAATTAATAAACATTATTCCAAATGCTCCGACTAAAGAGCTGATAAATGCATGCTTTATTTTTACCTGAGTATTAGGCGATAAATAATTTAAAATAAACAAGAGTGCTAAATAAAGAATGAAGTTGCCAATATCTAAAACGCTATTAAGGCCTCCTCCAATCTCTAGACCTTGCCATTGCAGGCTAAGAACTTTACCGTAAATACTTAAAGATGTACCAAGTAAGATAGGACCTAGCGTTAATATGGCCCAGTAGATGAGCAGTCTATCTTTTAAATTCCGGCGCTTTTCAATTTGCCAAATAGCCTGTACCGCAGCTTCAAAACTATTGAGTAAAACTAAAGCAGTAGCAATAAGCATAATGAACCCAGCTATGGGAAGTTTTTTCGCTTGTTCAGAGAAGGCAATCAGATAAGGCGTGACTATTGCGCTAGAACCTGGGACAAGATGAGTCTCTAGAAATAAAAATAAGCTGGATTGTAATGTTTGTAATGCAGGAGTGAAGCCTAATATGCCAATTATAATAGTAATTATTGGTACAGTGGCTAATAAGCTAGCAAGTGTCAGTTGATGAATTCTTAAGCCAGTATTAGTTAATGCAAATAGACTGAAACTACGTCTGATAATTCCTATTGTGCCTACTTGCGAATTCTCAGTCATGTTTAATGTTTTCCTTGATTGGTTAGCAAATACAGGTTTATTTATAAAGTCATAGTCTATATGTAATATATTAATCTTCAATTCAATCAAAGTAATGTTATTTATAGGGCTTTTTTGTACTACCCTGTTGACGCAGCCATTAGCTTGCCTATAATACTCCACCACGAAAAAGCAATGAGTATTGCGCCTGTAGCTCAGTTGGATAGAGCATCCGCCTTCTAAGCGGAGGGTCAGGGGTTCGAATCCCTTCAGGCGTACCATTTTTCTCATTGCTGATGCATTATTAAATTAACGCCTTATTGTCAGTTATTGATTCATGATTGTTAACTATCTTAATAGGGCTAGCAAGATTCCCAAGAGGAAGTTTTATGCAAGTTTCCGTAGAGAATACCTCCGCAATTGAACGCGTGCTTACTATTAGTGTTCCAGCTGCTCGTATTGAAGATAAAGTGAGTGCTGAAGTCGCTAAAACAGCGAAAACAGTTCGTATTGACGGTTTTCGTAAAGGTAAAGTGCCAATCAGTATCGTAAAGAAGCGTTATGGGCAAGGTATTCGTTTAGATACTATTGAACAAGTTATGCGCGATGCCTATGTTGAAGCGGTGCAAAAACAAGAATTACAGCCAGCGGGTATGCCAGTTATTGAACCTAAGAGCATGGAAGAAGGTGCAGACTTAGAGTTTATTGCTAAAGTTGAAGTGTATCCAATAATTGAATTATCTGACGTCTCTAAACTTAAAACAGAAAGAGTTATTTCTGAAGTGACTGATGCTGATGTTGATACAATGTTAGAAACATTACGCAAACAAAACGCAGACTGGAAACCAGTTAAACGCAAATCAGTTGACGGTGATCAGGTAACAATTGATTTTATTGGCTATCTTGGCGAAGAAGCTTTTGATGGTGGTTCAGCAGAAGGACATAAGCTTGTTCTTGGCTCTAATACTATGATTCCTGGTTTTGAGTCTGGTATTGTTGGCGCTAAAGCCGGTGAAGAACGTTCTGTTTCTGTTACTTTTCCTGATGACTATCAAGCAGAGAATCTAAAAGGTAAAGAAGCAACATTTAAAATAACGGTATCTGAAGTTGAAAAACAAGAGCTGCCTAAATTAGATGATGCCTTCGTTGAGAAATTTGGTTTGCCAGAAGCAACACTTGATGCTTTGCGTGCAGAAGTACGTAAAAACATGGAACGTGAACTTAATCAAGCTGTGAAGTCTAAGCTCAAAACAGGTTTGTTTGATTCTTTAGTTGCAAATAATTCTATTGAAGTTCCAAAAGTGATTGTTGATCAAGAAATTGACGCATTGCGTAAGCAGGCTGCAAAACAGTTTGGTGGGCAAGATTTTGATACATCTCAGTTACCTGCAGAATTATTTCAAGATGAAGCAAATAAACGCGCACAATTAGGTTTATTGATTTCTGAAGTGGTTAAAGCGAATGAAATTAAAGTTGAAGATGACCGTGTACGTGCATTTTTAGACGACATGGCTCAAGCTTATCAGGAACCTCAGCAAGTAATAGACTATTATTTGAAAAATAAAGAGCAACTTTCTCAAGTTCAATCAGCTGTACTTGAAGAGCAGGTTGTTGATAAACTGCTAGAATCTGCCAAAGTTACTGAAGTTACTTTAGGTTATGAAGACGCTATTAAGCCTAATGCTCCTGCTGATCAAGAAGCAGAAAAAGTTAAAAAAGCATAAGAATTTCTTCTTGTTTTTCTAATGAAGGCCGATGTAGTTAATCCTATGTCGGTCTTTTTTATTTAAGGAATAGAATATGAATTTTACTCATAAGACAACGGGTCCAGTGGCAATTACCAATTTAGGCCTTGTACCCATGGTGATTGAGCAAACAGCACGAGGTGAACGCTCTTTTGATATTTATTCTCGTTTATTGAAAGAGCGGGTAATATTCTTAGTCGGTCAAGTTGAAGATCATATGGCTAACCTTGTTGTTGCTCAGCTGCTATTTTTGGAATCTGAAAATCCAGAAAAAGACATTCATTTATATATCAATTCCCCAGGTGGAGCAGTAACTGCTGGTATGTCTATTTATGATACTATGCAGTTTATAAAACCAGATGTTAGTACCATGTGTATCGGTCAAGCTGCAAGTATGGGGGCTTTACTGCTTACAGCTGGAGCAGCTGGTAAACGTTTTTGCCTACCTAATTCACGAGTCATGATTCACCAGCCTTTAGGCGGTTTTCAAGGACAAGCGTCTGATATGGAAATCCATACTCGGGAAATGTTAAACGTAAAGAAAAAATTAAATGAAATTATTGCATTTCATACAGGCAAGTCAGTTGATGAGGTTGCTGAAAATACAGATCGTGATAACTTCATGGATCCAATAACAGCTAAAGAGTATGGTTTAATTGACGATATAATGTTGAAACGTGAAATGTAAAGTAAATGTGGTGGAAGAATAATGTCAGACGATAAAATTAGCCAAGAAGAACAGACGGACAGACTTTTGTACTGTTCTTTTTGTGGTAAAAGTCAAGATGAAGTGAAAAAGTTGATTGCAGGTCCATCTGTCTATATCTGTAATGAATGTGTTGATCTTTGCAATAATATTATTACTCAAGAACTATTGCAGGGAAATAGTGCGGGGGATATCGATGAAAAATTACCAACGCCTGCCAACTTAAAACTTGCCTTAGACGATTATGTTATCGGTCAAGACAAAGCAAAACGAGTACTTGCCGTTGCTGTATATAACCACTATAAGCGTTTGAGACATCAAAATAAAGCAGACGGTATTGAGCTAGGAAAAAGTAATATTTTACTTATTGGCCCAACAGGAAGTGGTAAAACTTTATTGGCACAGACGTTAGCCAGAGTTTTAGATGTCCCCTTTACTATTGCTGACGCGACAACATTGACAGAAGCTGGCTATGTTGGTGAGGATGTAGAAAATATTATTCAAAAATTATTGCAGAAGTGCGATTATGATGTTGAAAAAGCACAACGTGGTATTGTTTATATTGATGAAATAGACAAGATTTCACGCAAGTCAGATAACCCTTCTATTACCCGGGATGTATCGGGTGAAGGTGTGCAGCAAGCATTACTTAAGCTCATAGAGGGTACTGTAGCATCGGTTCCTCCACAGGGTGGGCGTAAGCATCCACAACAAGAGTTTTTACAAGTTGATACATCAAACATTTTATTTATCTGTGGTGGTGCTTTTGCAGGTTTAGATAGAGTGATTACTGATCGCACAGAAAAAAGTAGCATAGGTTTTTCTGCTCTAGTAAAAAATAAAGAAGAAAATAGTAGCTTTTCTGCTTCTGTTCACAATGTTGAAACAGAGGATTTGGTTAAATTTGGCCTCATTCCAGAATTTGTTGGACGTCTTCCTGTTGTTGCAACCTTATCTGAGCTTGATGAAGAAGCATTAATTACTATTCTAAGTAAACCTAAGAATGCACTTGTGAAGCAATATCAACATTTGTTTGAGTTAGAAGGTGTATCATTAGAGTTTACTTCTGATTCACTGCAAGCTGCAGCTAAGTTGGCGCTTGATCGTAAAACGGGTGCGAGGGGGCTGCGTAGTATTTTGGAATCTGCTTTATTGGATTGTATGTATGAATTACCTTCTCGATCTGACGTAACTAAAGTGGTAATGGACGGGAACTCTATGAAGGGTGAGACAGTACCTTTAATGGTCATAGAGAAAAAAGAAGATGAAGCCGTAAATAACAATTAAGAATGACTAAGACCGTATTTAGGTGCTTGAATACGGTTTTTTTTGTGCTATTTTTGTAAGTGAATTTATTGTTTTTACGAAGATATGTTTTTGTGGTCATTACAAATGTTTTTAAATCTTTTACTTACTTAGCTTTACGCTAATAATAAGTCTTCAAAACTTGTTTTTTTCTATCTTGCCCTTATGTCTTCAGTATCTCATTTAATATAAGCGTGATGCTTTTCGGTCTGTTACGCGTGATTGGAACTTACTATGCCTGAAACTCTAACTCTTCCTATGCTGCCTTTACGTGATGTGGTTGTTTATCCACATATGGTGCTACCTCTTTTTGTTGGGCGTGAAAAATCTATAATTGCCCTTGAAAAAGCAATGAAAAATGACAAATACGTATTTTTAGTGGCACAACAAGACGCATCTAAAGATAACCCCGAAAAACAAGATCTCTATCAAATAGGGACGACAGCAAAAGTAATGCAACTTTTACGTCTACCAGATGGAACCGTTAAAGTGCTCGTAGAAGGTGGCGTTCGAGCAAAACTGGAAAACTTAATAGATGTCGGAGACCATGTTGTTGCTGAAGTGATACCTTTGGAAGCAATGGTTGAAGAGTCTGGTGTCGATTATGTGCCAATGCGTTCTGCCTTGTTGAAACAGCTTGATGAGTATGTCTCTGGTAGCAAAAAAATACCTAGCGAAGTCGTTGCATCAATAAAAGGGATAGAAGAATTAGGTGCTTTGATTGACAGTATCGCGGGTCATATGAGTTTAAAGTTGGAAGACAAGCAACAACTATTAGAATTTTCTTCTTTGATGGAACGTGGTGAATTCTTAATTGCGCTTATGGATAGTGAGCTTGATATTGCTCATTTAGAAAAAAGTATCCGTAGTCGTGTTAAGAAACAAATGGAAAAAAGCCAACGTGAATATTATCTAAACGAACAGATGAAGGCCATCCAGAAAGAACTGACAGATATGGATGAAAGCGGTAATGAACTTGATGTACTACATGACAAAATTAACGAAGCAGGAATGAGCAAAGAAGCCGTTGAAAAAGCGGAAGCAGAGCTTAAAAAACTTCGTATGATGTCATCTATGTCTGCTGAAGCTACAGTTGTTAGAGGGTATATTGACTGGTTATTGTCTCTACCATGGAAACAACGCAGCAAAGTAAGAAATGACTTAGCGCATGCAGAAAAAATATTAAATCAAGATCATTATGGTCTGGATGATGTTAAAGAAAGAATCTTAGAGTTTCTAGCGGTACAGCAACGCGTTAAAAAAGTAAAAGGGCCGGTTTTGTGTCTGGTTGGGCCACCAGGTGTGGGGAAAACATCGTTAGGGCAATCCATTGCAAAATCTGTTAACCGTAAATATGTGCGTATGGCTTTAGGTGGCGTTAGAGATGAAGCTGAAATTCGAGGCCATCGACGTACCTACATCGGTTCTATGCCAGGAAAACTGCTGCAAAAACTAGCGAAAATAAAAGTTCAAAACCCACTTTTTCTATTAGATGAAATTGACAAAATGGGAATGGATCAGCGGGGGGATCCAGCGTCAGCATTATTGGAAGTATTAGACCCAGAACAAAATCACACTTTCAACGATCATTATTTAGAAATTGACTACGACTTATCAGATGTCATGTTTATTTGTACTGCAAATAGTATGAATATTCCTGCGCCTTTATTAGATCGTATGGAAGTTATTAGAATTCCAGGCTATACCGAAGATGAAAAATTTAATATAGCAGTGCGTTATTTACTGCCTAAACAAGTTAAGTTATCAGGATTAAAATCCAAAGAAATAACTATGTCTGATGAGGCTGTTGTAGCATTAATTCGATACTATACGAGAGAAGCAGGGGTTCGTGGTCTTGAGCGCGAACTTAGTAAAGTGTGTCGTCGAGTCGTTAAACATCAGGCTTTAAATAAAAGCAACAAGACGGTGGCAGTGACAGAAGATAACCTTGAAGAATATTCAGGTGTGAAACGCTTTAGTTATGGTAAAGCAGAAGAAATAAATCAAATAGGTCAGGTGACAGGATTAGCATGGACTTCTGTGGGCGGAGAACTACTTACTATAGAAGCTGCTGGGATGTCTGGCAAAGGCCGTCATATTAAAACTGGGTCATTAGGCGATGTGATGCAAGAATCTATTCAGGCTGCCATGACAGTGGTTCGTAGCCGCGCTTTGGGTTTAGGTATTGATGAAGACTTTCATGAGAAGATAGATTTGCATGTTCATGTACCTGAAGGTGCCACACCTAAAGATGGTCCTAGTGCTGGTATTGCTATGTGTACTGCTATAACTTCTGTTTTAGCTAAAGTGCCTGTAAAGTCTTCTGTGGCTATGACAGGAGAAATTACTCTTAGGGGTGAAGTGTTAGCTATCGGTGGCCTTAAAGAAAAGCTATTAGCAGCACATCGAGGTGGAATTACTACGGTTATTATTCCTCATGAGAATACTCGTGATCTAAAGGAAATACCTGATAACATTAAGGCGGATCTTAAAATTGTGCCGGTTAAATGGATTGATGAGGTGTTTGATGTTGCTTTAGAGTATGTTCCTTCACCAAAAACAGCAAAAAGTTCTAATACAACTGAAAAAACAGTTGATGAACAAGAAAGTGTGAGTCATCATTAAATCAGCTCGTATTGACATAGGGTTGGTTAGGCTTGTATAAATGCTTAACTTTTTATAGATAGAGTTAAAATTATAAAATTTAAGAACAAGAATACTTAAGGGGTATAATGTGAATAAATCTGAACTGATTGATGCAATTGCTGCATCTGCTGATCTTTCTAAAGCGGCTGCTGGAAATGCATTAGACGCGACTTTAGAAACCATTACTGCTGCATTAGCTAAAGGCGAACAAGTAACACTAGTTGGCTTTGGTACATTTTCTGTTAAAGATCGTGCTGCTCGTACAGGGCGTAATCCACAAACAGGTGAAGAAATAGCAATTAAAGCAGCGAAAGTACCTGGTTTTAAAGCGGGTAAAGGCCTTAAGGATTCTGTTAACTAAGCAATTTTGCTTGTTAAAATAATCGGGAGCAGTAGTTCAGTTGGTTAGAATACCTGCCTGTCACGCAGGGGGTCGCGGGTTCGAGTCCCGTCTGTTCCGCCATAGACAAAAGGTGTGTTCCAATGGAGTGCACCTTTTTTTGTAATTACATTAAATAATAAATATGGAGGCAGCATGCTCCAAGGCATAAGAGATAAGTCACAAGGTATTGTTGTTAAAATAATAGTTGGTTTTATAGTCGTGACTTTTGCTCTGTTTGGTGTAGATGCATTAGTAACCGGCTTTGTTAATTCTGACACAGTAGCTGAAGTTGATGGTACGGAAATTACACGTATAGAATTATTGCAAATGGCAGAGATACAAAGACGCCAATTAATCTCTGTTATGGGAGATCAGCTTAATCCAGCGTTGTTAGAAGATACTTTATTACAGCGAAGAGCATTAGAAGAGCTGATACAAAGAACAGTATTAGTAAACAATGCTGAAGAGTTAAATTTAAGCGTTTCTGACGAACAAGTGAACAGATACTTGTTACAAGCAGAACAGTTTCATAGTGATGGAAAGTTTGATCAAACTCGCTATTTAGAATTTATTCGTAGTCTAGGATACACACCTTTAGCATTTAAACAGCGAATCAAACAAGATTTATTGATACAACAACCTCGTAGTGTGATTTCGAATTCTAATTTTATATTAGCAAATGAAATAGATCAGGTATCGAAACTACAAAATCAACAGCGCAATTATGATTACGTACGTTTTTCCTTAGCAGAAGAAACTGAAAAAACACAAGTTTCAGACGCTGAAATAGAAGTGTATTTTGCTCAACATGACAAAGACTTTATGTTGCCAGAGCAGGTAAAACTAGATTATGTGATTATTTCTTCTGTTGATTTTCAAAATACTATTTCGGTGACAAATGAAGAGTTGCAAGCCGCCTATCGAAATGCAACCTCGACAAAACCACCAGAAGAACGCTTAGCTTCACATATTTTGATTGAAGAGAATGACAATCGCACTTTTGAAGAAGCTAAGATATTTGCTCAAAGCTTAAAAGAAAGAATTGATGCAGGCGCAATGCTCGATGATTTAGCTCGAGTACATTCTGATGATATTGGTTCTAAAAGTGCAGGTGGTAACTTGGGTTATATCACACCTGGCGCTATGGTCCCTGAATTTGAAGATGCGTTATTTAGTTTGGCGGTTGATCAAATTTCCGATGTAATTGAAACAGAATTTGGCTTTCATATTATAGAGTTACGAGAAATCGTGAGTTCTAAAACACCAACCTACGAGGCAATGGAAGTGCAGTTACGTGAGAACCTTATTGAGGAAAAATCTCAACAAGCGATGCTATCTGCTCGAGAAGATATTGTGGATCTAGCGTATGCCAGTGATGATCTAGAATCTATTTCTGAAGAGTATGGTATTAATGTAATGCATTCAGATTGGTTTGGGCGTCAAGGTGGTGAAGAACTGATTTCTGAAAACAGCGAGGTGGTTACCGCTTCTTTTAGTGCTGAGTTACTTGAAGATAAGCTAAACAGTGGTCTTATTGAGTTGAATGAGGAACAAATTGCTATTGTGCGTATACAAGAGCATAAGCCTGAAGCTCAGCAGTTATTGGCCGAAGCGAAAGATGAAATATTCACCATTTTATTAAACGAAAAAGCGTCTGCTAATTTAATGGCTAATGCTGAAAAATCACAATCTGATCCCGCGTCTAATAAGTGGGAAAAGATCGATTCAGCAAACCGTGGTACAGATGAAATTACAACGCTTGCTTTTGAACTAGCTCATCCACAAGAAACTCAATCGACATTGGCGATAAAGACGTTAGGTGATGGTGATTTGGTCTTGCTAAGGCTAAATAAAGTCATTGAAGGTGAAGTGAGTGCTGATGAGACGCAACGAGGTTACATTGAGCAATACTTAAGCCAAAATAACACCGAGTTATTGACGGCTGCTCATCAACAAACATTACAAAGTTTATCTACGATAGAAAGATAAGACGTTAGTTACTAATAAGCGTCAATAACCACCATTTTTTTTGTTTGCCACATTGTGCGAATAAATAGAAATGGTGGTTTTTTTATTCTATTCTACCGTAAGGGAACGGAACGTTGGGACTATAAGGTGTTTTGAGCATTAAGGTTCATGAATGTGTATCATTTTTTTGACTAAAACGGGCAGGCTCTCTAAAAAAGCGAAAAAAAGATAAAGAACATGATCCTAATTTAGTGGCCATTTATTCCTGACTGTCATATGGAAGGGAATGAATCTCAAGAACAAGCTTTGACACGTGGATTGAAAGAGGTGCTAAATATAGTTCTAGAGACCTATACTCATATCTGTTCCCTTTATTATCAGACAAGTGAACTTCGGCTTATTCATTATTATGTAGTGACTTTCATGACTAGGCGACATTATGGTGCTTGAAGCTGATGGAGTTTATTGAGGTCGTCTTTTTGAGTTGGGCCTTGATATTAAAGCAGATAAGGTAGCAGTATCAGAGTTCCTCAGACTTTACCCTTCAAATAGTGCCGGAAAATAAACTATTTAGATTTAATTGAAGCTAACGCTTTGATCCAAAATATAATTTGCTTATCACCAAAATCGTTTTAAAAATTAGGATAAAGCGTTTCCAATTTACTTGCTTGGCTAGGTTTTTCT
>Ga0308007_10001446_pt1 | contig 10446 bp, 9 predicted proteins | sample Neamet71_FD_203152 | JGI IMG/M metagenome (GOLD analysis project Ga0308007, IMG submission 203152) | Marine microbial communities from water near the shore, Antarctic Ocean - #71 | ecosystem: Environmental > Aquatic > Marine > Unclassified | place: Southern Ocean | collected 2014-06-07
AAAAAGAACTCAATATATCAAAATTCTCCTACAATCTTAAGATGGAAGACATTGAAGCCATTAGTGGCTCAGTGTTCGGATTGAACCCTGTTCCCGCAGCTGCTACTTCTAGAATAGAATTTAAGGTGACTGTGAATGTTTTTAGTTCTTTTAGGATTTTAGAGTCTGTTGTCAAAAGAAAGGATGGCTTTATCGAATACAGGTTAAGCACCAAGGTTAGTTCCGCGTGGTGGCAGCGCGCTGTTACTTCTGTCAAGTCTGGTCAGATAAAACTAGGTGGAAGTTATGATATTTAGGCTGCTGTCTGCTTTTTGAGTACATTCTTTTACTTTGTGTCGGATTGAAAATAGTAAAGCTATAAAAGGGAAGGGGAATGCAAATAACGACTAATATTTTGAGCGGTAAAACGCAGACCCATTTAAATGATTCATGCTTATTGCATACAGATGTTTTCGGGCCCTTTTCCGTGTTGCAGAGTGCAGCTGAAAATGAAGGGTTTGATCTGCAGGTGGCTAGTGGGTTTCGTTCATATGAACGCCAATTATTGATTTGGAATGAAAAAGCGACAGGGAAAAGACCGCTGTTAGATAATTTTGGCCAACCTCTAAATATAGAAAATTTAACAGATATACAGAAAGTTTTTTCCATTTTGCGTTGGTCTGCACTCCCTGGCTGCTCCCGACACCATTGGGGTACTGATATTGATATATGGGATGCAGGTTCAGTTCCAAAAGATTACCGCCCCAGATTAATTGCCTCAGAGTATAGTTACGGAGGTCCATTTTACAAGCTAGCATCATGGTTGAGTGTTAGCTCAGAGGATTTTGGCTTTCAAATGCCTTATTCTCATGACCATGGGGGAATTGCAAGAGAGCCGTGGCACTTAAGCTATGCTCCTCTGGCAAAGAACTTTGAAGATATGATAGATATTTCATTCGTTCGCTCAATAATAGATCCTGATGCCCTTGCTTTGAGTGATACAGTAATCAATAGTCTTGATGAGATATTTACCAAGTTCATCCTGAAGTAAAAAAGAGAAATAGCTGAAATATGATACACCATAAAAACAGCAGTAATTTTGTCAAAAATGAAGAGCTAGACGTAACGATGGACGATACGTTATGGCTCCTTATTATTAAAGAGGTCAATATATGTATTGTCGAAGAGCCGCTGCTCAGTGCTTATTTACAGAGTGCAATCTTAAATCATAAGTCTCTTGAGGATTCCATTTGTTGGATTTTAGCAGAACAGCTAAAAAGTGATGCCTTATCGGCGGATGCGCTTAGATTGCTGATTATCGAAGCATTCTCATCCGACGATATTATGCGAAAAAATATCAGAATGGATCTTGCTGCATACATCGAAAGAGATCCTGCCTGCGGCCAATATTACCTCCCTCTTTTATATTTTAAAGGGTTTCATGCCTTGCAAATCCATCGGGTTGGAAGTTGGCTTTGGAAAACAAAGAGAAGACATACTGCACTTTTCTTGCAAAACAAGGCTTCAGAAATTTTTTCTGTAGACATTCATCCCGGCGCAAAAATTGGTGGGGGGGTTATGGTTGATCATGCTACAGGCTTGGTTGTAGGAGAAACGACAGTCATAGATGATAATGTCTCCTTATTGCATGCGGTCACTCTTGGAGGAACAGGTGTTGGCTCTGAAAACCGACACCCGAAAGTTCGCACAGGAGTTATGATTGCAGCAGGGGCAAAAATATTAGGAAATATAGAGATTGGCGTAGGGGCAAAAGTAGGTGCAGGTAGTCTTGTTTTGGATTCAGTGCCGCCACATACAACAGTCGCTGGCGTGCCTTCTAAAATTGTTGGACATCCAGATGAAGACGAGCCATCGAGAGAGATGAATCAAGCAATTGATATTAATTTCAGTGGCGACCTTTGAGTAATTTTTTTGAGGATATTTGATTGCGTTATAATATATTACATAAAGAAATCTCTAATTTTTTTGGGTTATTCAGGCGACGTGCGTTAGGGGCGACCAAATATTCTTGGCAGGGCTTACGGGCATGCTACAAGTATGAGGAGGCGTTCCGTGTAGAAATTTATGCTTCTATTTTTTTAGCTCCTCTAGCATATTTTATAGCCAGCACTAAGCTGGAGTTAATAATCCTAATAGCAACCTTATTTATTGTGTTAATAGCTGAGCTACTTAATTCTGCTATAGAAAACATAGTGGACAGAGTTGGTGAGGATCACCATCATCTATCTGGTCGCTCCAAAGATCAGGGATCGGCAGCGGTCATGTTGTCAATCATCATGTGCATTATTACTTGGCTGTTAATTGGGCTCAAATAGCCTTTGGGTTATTTTCTCTTCATGTAAAAATCAGATTAAACCTCTAATCTGAAGGGCCTATAGATATTAGTCATTCTGCTTTTTTTATCTTAAAAAAATATACATAAGAGCCATCAATCATGGATAAAGACGATTTAATATCCTTTAAGCATCAAATGAATGATGTAAAGCCCTTGCAAGCAAATAGGGTTTATTTGCGTAAACAAAAAGGAAAAATTCTTGGTATGGATGCACGTAGGATTTCTGCTCAGAAAGCCGCCTCTATATCAGAGCATGGTTTGGAGCTAGAGGAATCAATTGACCAGGTTAAACCTAGGGACATTTTAAGCTATAAACAGAAAGGGTTAGACGAGAGAGTTTTTAAAAAACTATATCAAGGCAAGCTCACTATTGATTCAAAATTAGACCTTCACCATATGAGTGTCATGCAAGCTCGACTTCAACTTTCAAGTTTTATTGATGAGTGTGTGCTAGATGGTGTGCGTGTCGCAATTGTTGTTCATGGTCATGGAGAGGGCAGAGAAAGGCCTGCTTTACTGAAAAGCTATACCAATCATTGGTTGAAAAAAATAGACTTAGTGTTGGCTTTCCATAGCGCGCAACTACAACATGGAGGGGCAGGGGCCACTTATCTGTTACTTGCAAAAAGTAGGTGACAGTTTATTTTCTATTGCAAGCCATTCTTCGACTGAAATGATTAGATTTTTTTGGCTCACTGAAGTCTATACGTATACCTATAGCTTTCTCTTTAAGAGCAAAGAGTCAATTCCATTGTCAGTTAGAATTTTTTTTGCCTCAGTCAGTGCCGACAACTCATTAAACGGCCCGGCAATTATGCGGTGCCACGTTTCATTTCTGTTAATAGTTATCTTTTCAATTACTGCATTTATGTTAAGTAGCAGTAGTTGCACACGTAGGGCATCGGCCTCTATGCTTGTCTTGAACGAGCCTGCTTGAAGCAGAAAGATATCATTTGATTTCTTTTTTTCCCCATTAGACATGCTTGTTTTTGGAGCCTCAAGAACGATTACCTCAGCTTCTTTAAGTAGTGTATAAAAATTAAATTGAGGTGATTTTTTCTGGTTATTGAGGATATTTTTTTCATCGTTTTTAGCGGCTGCTGGATTTATCTCATGCGTGATCTTTGGTAGCTTCAATAGTAGTGAGATCAAAATGCCCAGAAACACTCCTGCTAACAAAAAAAACCAAGGCGACCGGCTTCTGTTGTTTGCACTTTTTTTCTTGTTGCTACCTTGGGGTGCTCTAATTTTTGCAGACTGCCTAGCGTAATCTTTTGTCATATTTTTCTAAATTCTAATGAGTGGTTTATTATATTGCCAAGGAGTATTGTCGGCTAGGCTTTATTGCTTTAGCTCATATCCTGAGGATCAACGTCCACAGACCATCGAACACGCTTAGCGATATGAAGGACTTCAACCTCTAGGCAGAGCTTCTCTATTAGTTTTTGAAGTTTCTGTCGATCTATGCAGTAAATGCTAAGTATATGCCGAAAACGACCACTACGTCTTTCCATGATTGCAGGCAATGGCCCAAGATAGCTAATACCTGGTACTGCAGGAAGTAGAAGCTCTGCACGCTGTCTGCAGTGCCTTAAAAATTCAATTGCTACTTCGGTATCTGCGGCTTCTGATCGAATATTAGCCATATAGCTATAGGGCGGAAGCTGTGCAAGCTTCCGCTCTCTAAATATTTCCTCACTAAAGCCTTTATAGTCACTCTTTATTAAAGATGAAATAAAAGGGTGATCGCAGTAGTTACTTTGCAATATCACAGTCCCAGGCTTTTCTCCTCGACCTGAGCGCCCAGCTACCTGTGTAATAAGTTGCCCCATTTTTTCTGGTGCTCGAAAATCAGGGCTAAAAAGCCCACCATCAGCATCTAAAATTCCAACCAATGTCACATTAGGGAAATGGTGCCCTTTAGCCAGCATTTGCGTACCTATGAGCACACAAGGGTTCCCTTTATTTACCTCGGACAGTAACTCCTTCATAGCAAGCTTTCGGCGAGTAGTATCGCGGTCTACTCTTAAAATTAATGTATTTGGAAATAAGGATTTTAATGTATCTTCGCTCCGTTCGGTGCCCTGACCGATGCATTCAAGGTGTGAGCTTTTACAGAAAGGACATTTCGAAGGTGTAGAGTCAATATGCTCACAATGATGACATACCAGCCGGCTAGGTGTTCGATGAACAGTCAGTCTTGCTTCACAATTAGGGCAGTTAGAAACCCATCCGCACTCTTGACAGGATAAAGTCGGCGCGAAACCTCGACGATTTAGAAAAATTAATACTTGATTTCCTTCAGATAAGGTCTGGCCTATGGCTTCAATCAGTTCCTTGGAATATCCATTGGTTAGAACAGATGCTCTAATATCCACTGGCCTCCAGCGAGGAGGGGAAGCATTTCCTGGCCTGCAAGATAGAATCAATTTTTGATATCGATTTTGTTCGCAGTTATATAGAGACTCAAGAGATGGAGTTGCAGAACCTAAAATCAGAGGAATGGATTCTTTTTGCGCGCGAATAACAGCTAAATCTCTTGCTGAGTATCGATAGCCCTCTTGTTGTTTGTAGGAGCCGTCATGCTCTTCATCTATAATTAATAGTCCTGGAGACTTTAATGGCGTAAATATTGCTGATCTTGTGCCTAGGACAATACATGCTCGACCAATACGTGCTGCATTCCATGCAAGAGCTTTTTCCTTATCCGTTAGGCCAGAGTGTAAAACAGCAATAGGGCAGTTAAAACGTTGCTTGAAACGACTGAATGTTTGTGGGGTAAGGCTGATTTCAGGTACAAGAATTAATGCCTGCTTTCCGTTACGAACTACTTTTTCAATCGCCTGAAGGTAGACCTCGGTTTTTCCACTACCTGTCTCCCCGAACAACAAGTAGGACTTAAAGCTACTAAAATTAATACTTTTTAGTGCTTCTTTTTGCTCTGGATAAAGATCAAGTGGTTGTTCGTTTAAAAGATTCTCCATGCTATAGGTTGGATGCTTCTCTGCTGGAGCAACATCTAGCTCGATTAAACTTTTTTCCTTCAGTTGTCTCAAAATAGAGGATGAGATTTTAAGTCGCCCAACATCATGTTTATTTATCGTCAGTTCGCGCTTAATTAAAGAGAATATTTCTTGCTGCTTTGGAGTTTTTTTTAGATTTTCGGGAGTCAGTTCCCCCCCTTTTTTTGTTAGACGCCAACGTTGTATTTTTTCGTTGGGTAAATCTTTCCCTTTTCGTAGCAGGCTAGGCAATGAGCGGAAAAGTCCGTCTCCTATAGGGTGCTGATAGTACTTGGTTGCCCAAATATATATTTTGAAGAGGTATTCCGGAATTAAAGGCTCTATATCGATTATCTCTGCAATGGGCTTCAGGCGGGACAGAGGCAGAGAGCTGTCTTTGCTTCTCGCTACAATAATACCAACAATTTTTCTGTGCCCAAATGGTACTATGACCCTAATTCCAGGCTGAAGAATTCTATACTCAGAAGCTTTATGTGACGTCTCCGGAGAAAGATAATCAAACAGTCGTCTTAAAGGCGAAGATATAGCTACGTGATAGATTATTTGTTTTTTATCAGTATTCATCGTTTGTCATTGTTCGGTATTTTCTTTAAAACCTTGAATGCGTATTGTTTTCTGGTAGTATGCCCGCTCAGTCAGAAAGAGACATATGGTGCTCAACAGTATGATGATTGGGTGGCGGTATGCAAGACATAGAGGCAATCAAAACATGAAAAAAGAAATTCATCCAAATTATGCAAATATGACAGCAACATGCAGCTGTGGAAATGTTGTGACCGTAGGTTCAACAAAGCCTGACGCCATCCATCTTGATGTGTGTTCTTCATGCCATCCATTTTATACTGGGAAGCAAAAAACTGCAGATACAGGCGGACGTATTGACCGCTTCAATAAGCGCTTTGCTGGACGCTCTGTTAAGAAGTAATAATGATTTGATCTTGTCATGCAAGATAATAAGTTTGGGCTCTGAATTAAACTTTTGAGCCCTTTTTTTATGGGCTAGCCATTATATTATTTAAGACAAAAATGAAGAGTCTATAGCGCCATTTTATTTCTGCAGCTAGTTTTTCATGTTGCTTCTTTTCACAGAATGCCAGAAACTGATAGTGCGCATATCTAACGAGGAGAGGCTTGATGCTATTAAATGACTATTATTCACAAGAAAATCACGGCCCGTACTCTCTTTTTGATCTTGGTGATTTTAAGCTAGAAAGTGGTGGGTCGATAAAAAATTGTCAGCTTGCCTACACTACTTTTGGTCAATTAAATCCTCAAAAGGATAACGCGATCCTTTTGACTACTTGGTATTCAGGCACTAGCAAGATTATGGAGCAGGTTTATGTAGGAGATGATCATGCAATCAATCCAAGCAAATACTTTGTAGTCATAGTCAATCAAATTGGTAATGGTCTATCTACATCTCCTCATAATACTCCAGCCCCGTTCGGAGGGGCATTGTTTCCAAAAGTCCAAATAGGAGATGATGTTCGTGCTCAGCATAGGCTTATTACTGAACTCTTTGGGCTTAATTGTTTGGCTCTTGTCGTTGGCGGTTCTATGGGGGCCCAGCAAACTTGGGAGTGGGCCGTCCGTTATCCTAAAATGGTTAAAAGAGCCGCTCCTATTGCTGGAACTGCTAAAAATACCCCGCACGATTTTCTGTTTACAAAAACTCTAAATGAAGCAATTGAATCGGATCCAGCCTGGAAGAACGGCTCCTATGAAGATCCTAAGGCAGTACATGACGGTTTGCGACGCCATGCTGACTTGTGGTCTGTAATGGGCTATAGCACTGAGATGTTTAAAAAAGAATTATGGCGAGATATTGGATTCTCATCCTCTAAGGAATTCTGTGAGGGTTTCACGCAAGCTTACTTTTCACCTATGGATCCTAATAATTTGTTGTGTTTGGCATCGAAATGGCAGTACGGAGATGTAAGTAAAGCAACAGGCGGAAATCTTAAAAAAGCGTTAATGAAAATAACTGCTAAAATGTTTGTAATGCCAATTAATACAGATATGTTTTTCCCTCCGATAGACTGCGCAGATAATCAAAAAATGGTATCAGGTAGCGAGCTTAGGTTAATTAAGACTGACTGGGGCCACCTTGGGTTATTTGGCATGGATCCTAAATGTATCGAGCAAATTGATCATCATCTGAAAGAATTGCTAGCAATTACTGTTTAGTATAAAACCATTATATCTTTCTAAAATATTGATTTAAAAATATATTACTGTTTAAGAGAAGTATGTGGCTGCCAAATAAATCCTTGTAATTTATAAGGGAAAAACAACCGTCTGATTATTTATATAAAATACCTAAGATTTTATTAAAGGCGGTCTTCTTGGCTGAAGATTAAGGCCGACTCCATGTCTGTTTGTTTTTTTTGTGTCTAAGGCAGCTTTTTGGGCGCTGGGTTTTTTGGGTTTTTTGGGTTTTTTGGGTTTTTTTGATTTGATAGTTAGCGCTGATTCGGGAAGATTGTGGCTTGGTTCAAAGCCATCAACCACTCTTCTTGGCAGCAGTCTTTTTATCAGGCTTTCAATCTCACATAGTTTTTTAAACTCATCCGCACTTACCAGAGATGTTGCTTGCCCCTTCAGCCCGGCTCTTCCAGTGCGACCAATTCTATGGATATAGTTTTCTGGAATGTGAGGCAGGTCGAAATTAACTACTTGTTGAAGTTGGTCGATATCCAATCCCCTTGCAGCTACATCTGTCGCTATAAGGATTTTTATGGTGCCATTTTTAAAGTCAGCTAAAGTTTGCTCTCTTAAAGTTTGACTTTTATCTCCGTGCAGCGCGGCAGTTTTTAGCCCCTTAGCGTTAAGAAATGAGGAGAGTTTGTCTGCGCCTTTTTTGGTTTTAGTAAAAACGAGTACTTGCGTCCACTTGTGCAGAGAAATTAGCTTCATTAATAGTGAAGGTTTGAGTTTCTTATCTACTGGAAAAACCGACTCCTTGATAGTAGCTGCTGTCATATTCTTTTCGGAAGATGATATCTCAGTAGGGTTTTTAAATAACCGAGCCGAAAGATTAAGTATGCTTTCAGAAAATGTAGCTGAAAACATTAAATTCTGTCGATTCTTTGGTAGTAATGACAAAATCTTACAGATGTTATCCGTAAAGCCAAGGTCTAGCATGCGATCTGCTTCATCCAATACTAATATTTCTAACTGAGGAAATTTGACTGCATTCTTGCTGCATAAATCTATAAGTCGTCCTGGAGTTGCTATTAAAATATCTGCCCCCTTACGAAGAGACATCATTTGAGGATTTATTTTTACCCCTCCATAAACTACGATTATCCTTATGGGTAAAAATTTTCCATATTGATGGGCGTTTTCTTCAATCTGAATCGCTAGCTCTCGAGTGGGAACTAGTATGAGAGATCTTGCTTGGTTAGATTTTGCTTTGGTGCCTTTTGATAGCAACTGAAGCATTGGAAGTAAAAAGCTTGCTGTTTTCCCTGTTCCAGTTTGTGCGGCAGCTACAATGTCTTTTCCCTGAAAAACTAGCGGAATTGCCTTAGTTTGAATTGGAGTTGGTGTGAGATATTGTTTTTCTTCTAAAGCTTTCATTATCTCTTTTGATAGCCCAAGGTTATCAAAACTCATGATATACAATCGTGCAGTGCTGGATTTTCTTTGAGCGAGCATTTATAGGTATGCAAATTTTTAGCTTTGTTTTATTAACAGGTTTAAGTAAAAAATTTATTATACATGCACGAATAGATATATGCTTTCACCATAAGATATCAATAGCAGAAAGGTTATGATATCTGTGAGTTAAAGTATAATTACTTAAGTAGGAAATGGAGAATATTAATGAAAATCATATCGCATTACTTTAGCTTTTTTTTGTTGTGCCTATGTATTCCTGCCTCTTATAGCGCGTCTATTGAAGAGGCTTACGATATTATCAGGAATGGCGATCCCAAGGCTGGATATGAAATGCTTCAACTCTTTGCAGAAGCTGACGCAGATCCTAGGGCTTATTACGGTATTGCGCATCTTCGCAAGGAAGGTTGGGGAGTAGATAAGAATGCCGTAATAGCTATTGAATATTATAAAAAAGCTGCAGCATTTGGTCATCTAAGAGCAATGTTTGACCTTGGAACATTTTACCAAAACGGGCATATGGTTCAACAAAATTATCCTGAGGCCATAAAATGGTATGAGTCAGCTGCCAATGAGGGCTATGCCGCAGCAATGTATGGTCTAGGGGGATTATATTTTAATGGGCTTGGTGTGAAAAAGGACCCAGATATCGGGACAATTTGGTTTACTAAGGCCGCAAAGACTGGCTTTGCTCCAGCTATCCAGTTTCTTGATCAGGTAAATAATCTCGGCATGTCTTCAGAAGACTAAGGTTCATGTATAGAAGTAATGCTACTGATGAGATATTATTAATGGGTAGTTTTTATAGTTAACTATATAACTTGGCTCTAGTAATAAAATATGCGCCTGATTAAGTAAATGGCGCTAAGGGGAAAGTGTTGATGTTAAAGCTTGGTATACCTAAGGAAATTTTTAAAGATGAAAGAAGAGTGGCGGCAACTCCCGCTTCTGTCGTCAAGTTAATTAAACTTGGTTACGAAGTTGTTGTTGAGTCATCTGCAGGCATGTCGGCTCATTATGATGACCAAGCTTATATCACTGCAGGGGCATCAGTTTCAAAAGAAACCAGGTTGCTTTGGGAGCAGGCTGACATTATTTTAAAAGTACGAGCTCCTATGATGAATGAAAGCCTTGGAGTTCATGAGACAAGCCTAATGAAACAGGGCGCTTGTATTGCTAGTTACATCTGGCCCGCTGAAAACTCAGAGCTGCTTGAGCAGCTTTCTTTAAAGCAGGCTACAGTTTTTGCTATTGATAGCCTCCCTCGTATAAGTCGCGCACAAAAAATGGATGCTTTGAGTGCAATGGCTAATATTTCAGGCTACCGTGCAGTTATTGAGGCTGCTAATTATTTTGGCCGTTTTTTCACTGGGCAGGTTACTGCTGCGGGCAAGGTTCCTCCAGCAAAAATTATGGTAATTGGCGCTGGTGTAGCTGGATTGGCTGCCGTAGGAACAGCCAATAGCA
>Ga0308007_10001449_pt1 | contig 10442 bp, 10 predicted proteins | sample Neamet71_FD_203152 | JGI IMG/M metagenome (GOLD analysis project Ga0308007, IMG submission 203152) | Marine microbial communities from water near the shore, Antarctic Ocean - #71 | ecosystem: Environmental > Aquatic > Marine > Unclassified | place: Southern Ocean | collected 2014-06-07
CACCAGTTTCTTTCTGGCTACTATAAAGCCACTCAACAGCAGATTGATCGATATGAAGAGATCGTCCAGCAATATAGTTATGACACCCTGCAAGAGATGATAGACCATCATTTACAGAACAATGTAGCGAGTGTGCGTAGTGATGCTCAAACCAAGCTAGAAGTACTTAATGAATATGAAATGCTATTAGAAGGCATGTCTATTTTCCAATATGGCAACCTTGCGCAAAAGTCTATATATATGTTTTATACAGGCAGCACACAAGCACTGGCTAGTACATTCGAAAACTTTAAGCCCGGCGTACCACTGTCTGTTGAAGGGCTCACTATCGGTGTTATTTTTGGTTTATTTATTAACTTACTTATTACCGCGCCTTTTATGCTAATTGCTAAAATGTTTAAGAAAAAGCCAAAGAATGTATTTTAACGCTTTAAAAATACAAGTAAGTTTTCTTTTTATAGATTTTATTGAAGAAACTAATATTTCAATGCACAAACACTCGCTACGCCAAAAGAGTTTTAAGAGTAGCAAGTGTTTGTTTTATCGACTACTTAACGTTTTTTAAGTGATGCTTCTGAGAAAGTAACAAACTCTTCAGCACTAGATGGGTGAACGCCCACCGTTGCATCGAAGTCTGACTTTGTTGCTCCTGCTTTTATAGCAATGCCTAAACCTTGAATGATTTCTCCGGCATAATCTCCAATCATATGACAACCAATTACTTTATCATCCTTATTGTTGACTAGTAGCTTCATCATGCTTCTTGCATCACCACCACTAAGCGTATGCTTCATGGCTCTAAAGTCTGTTTGGTAGACTCTAAAATCAATACCACGCTTTTCTGCTTCTTGTTCATTTAGACCAACTGTTCCAATCGCTGGCTGGCTAAAAACGGCTGTAGGGATGTTATCGTAATCATATTCTGATTGATCATCTTCAAACCAATATTGGATTAAGGCCATAGCCTCACCAATGGCGACGGGTGTTAGTTGTACTCGATTGATAACGTCACCTAATGCGAATACATCTTTCGTTGAGGTTTCAAAATGTTTATTAACTTTTATCGCGCCTTTTTCAAGCTCTACACCTGCCGCGTCTAAATTCAAACCATCGGTATAAGGGACACGACCTGTTGCATACAAAATAAGACCAAATTTTTCTTTCTGCCCATTTTTAAAGGTAACGATACGATCACCTTTTTCATCTGTCGCGTCTGCTAACTCAATCGACTCAATATCTGTATTTAGGCGTATATCAATACCTGATTTTTTATACTCATTACTGGCAAAATCACGAATATCTTGATCAAAACCACGTAATAATTGATCTCCACGATAGATCAAGCTGGTGTCTACATTAAAGCCATTTAAGATACCGGCAAACTCAACGGCAATATAACCACCACCAACAACCAACGCTTTTTTGGGTAGATTATCTAAAAAAAACATCTCGTTAGAACTTACGACAAATTCAGAGCCCGTAATTTCTGGAATAAAAGGTTTAGCACCCACCGCAACAAGTATTTTTTGCGCAGTATACGTTTGACCATTAACCTCGACCGTATGCTCATCAACAAACTTGGCATAACCGGTAATTATTTCTACTCCAGCATTGGTCAGCATATTTTTATAAATGCCATTCAAGCGCTCAATTTCTTTGGTTTTATTGTCTCGCAAAGTAGGCCAATCAAATGCTACCGCTTCTGTAGACCAACCAAAACCATTAGCTTCACCAAAGCCATGCCCATATTCTGAGGCATAAACAAAGAGTTTTTTCGGTACACAGCCAATATTGACACAAGTCCCTCCTAAAGCACCGGCTTCTGCTACCGCTACTTTATAACCTTTAGACGCCGCAATTCGGCTTGCTCTAACGCCGCCAGATCCCGCCCCTATTACAAATAAATCATATTGATAAGACATGGTTTCTCCAAAAATATTTTTATAGTACTGACTGATATTGTTTTGATGGTATCAAGCTAAGAAGTGAATTCAAGACAAAAATATCAAACTATGAATATAGTCTCAATTTGCTGATATAAATCTTTTTTATTTCACGATTTGATTGGTCTCGTTGACGTTAAAACAATATATAAAATCAGATATCATTTTCATAAGTGACTTTTGCGAGTCAGTACTAGATTGTTTACACTATGTTTATTATTCAATATCCACTAATAACAAGAACTCAGTTATTCTACATAAAACACTTTATATAGACCTATTTTCTACTATTCAGGATTCCACATGAAAATCGTTTCATTCAACATCAATGGTTTACGAGCACGTCCTCATCAGATTGAGGCTTTGGTGACGACACAATCACCCGATATCATCGGCTTACAAGAAATTAAAGTACACGATGATGCCTTCCCTCACGAAATTCCCGAAAGTATTGGTTATCATGCTTATTATTTTGGGCAGAAGTCTCATTATGGTGTTGCTATTCTTTCTAAAGAAAAAGCGATATCTGTAGAATATGGTTTCCCTAATGAGGCAGAAGATGCTCAACGTCGGATGATTATTGCGACCTTTAATACAGACAAGGGGCCATTAAAAGTCATCAATGGTTACTTTCCTCAGGGTGAAAGTAGAAATCATGAAACTAAGTTCCCAGCAAAGAAAAAGTTTTATGAAGATTTAATGGACTACCTTGCCGCTCATGATAAAAACGAATCCATTCTCGTCATGGGAGACATTAATATTTCACCCACTGACTTGGATATCGGTATTGGTGATATCAACGCAAAACGTTGGCTAAAAACAGAAAAATGCAGTTTTTTACCGGAAGAACGCGAGTGGTTTACTCGTCTTGAAAATTGGGGATTAACCGATACATACAGACACTTAAACCCTAATAAAACAGACCGTTATTCTTGGTTTGATTATCGCTCTAAAGGCTTCGACGATTCACCAAAACGTGGCTTAAGGATTGATGTGATTATGGCATCAAATACCTTGTTACCTTTACTACAAGGTGCAGAAGTTGATTATGAGTTAAGAGCAATGGAAAAACCTTCTGATCATGCTCCTATTTGGTCTCAGTTTGATCTAACAATTCAACCTTAGCTTCTCTACAAAATAAAAGGGAGCCTTAAGATACACCGAGGTTACTAATAATTAGTGGATAAAATATAGCCTGCATACAACATAATCTTCTAATCAGATTTCATCACGAAAGGTGAGAGAAAGGCCAGATTATTATCGCCTTCCCTCACCCTTAGCGTTATCTAATAAGTGATGTACAAGGATTTTAACCGTCTTCTCTTAATCTTAGATAACTAGCAAAACGAGGTACTCTTTTTTTAGTTAATCCATGATATTTGAAGGTTATTTCACTTCCAATGGCAGGTGGGTTTTCTCTTTCAACATCACTAAATCCTGAGCCGATTTTAAACTCAACCGGCTCACTATTGTCGGCATACCAACGAACTCTAATGGCCCCTAATAATCCCTTATATTTCCCTTTGCCCGGTAAATGCTCTAAAACAATGGCCTCAGAATCCATATAAGGTTTTAGCTTTAATAGATTATCACTACGCCCTTCTTTAAACAGGGCATTGGTTTTATGTAAGATTAACCCTTCTGCACCCTCTTCAACTAACTGTCTCAACCATTCAGACAGAGCCGCATTACTGTCGAGCCGTTTTTGCTCTACTGGTTTAACGTGTTCAAGGTTTAGGTCATCCAATGTTTGTGTATAAAACAACGCTCTTGTTTGAAAGGTATCTGAGTAATTTGGGGCATCAAATACCATGTATTTAATTTGTCGCCATTCACTGTCTATTGGCACTAACTTACGCACGGTAGAAGTAACAAACTCAAAATCTTGTCGATTTGACCATAATTCACCATCTAGCCAAATATCAGGCAACGTAGAAGTAAACCATTTAGGTGCGTGAATGGGGTTGCCTTGACGAGTTTGTAGTGAACCATTTTTCCAGATAGCTCGAATGCCATCAAATTTCTCGCTTATTAGAAAGTCCTGAACGTCGAGGTTTTCATCATAGACATTAGCAAGCTGAACGGGTAATGATGTTGCAAGAAGATTAAAAGAACTAAAAAAGATTGACAACAATACAATCAAATAGCGTAACCAATAAGCTTTTTTTAATACCGGATTGTACGGCTGATGTTGCGTAGATAAACACATATAGACTCCCTGTCATGTAGTAGTTATAAATTATGCTGGTAAGAATCAGGATTCATTCCATTAATCCTGATTTGAGATATTACTATAAAAATAACGTGTTTGCTGTTTATTATTTTGGTACTTTAAGACGATACTCTTTACCGCCATAGCCATGTACTAAATCTTTGGCACGAATGATCACCGTTTTGATTTTTTCAGGTATCACTAATGTCAGGCTACGAGTAAAAGGTTGCTCGTTAACGTGAGGATGCAAAAGCACTCTTGTACCAATAACGGTGCCCTTGTCATCAAGTACTTCCCACGCATTGGCATAATGCTGCCAGCCCGTATCCTCATGCTTCACACTCGTATCTATTCGATATTTATTGTCTCCTAATGAGGTTATCTTTGCTGATAGTACATTCGCTTCGCCTGCAAATAAAACAGCAGACATAAGACCTAACCCTAAAAAACTAATCACTTGAGTTATTGTCTCAATATACGATTTTCTAGCACGATTATTGTTAAACATGAGAGCCATCATTTGTGTTCCTTATGGTTCTTTATTGTGATTAATATTGCTCATTAATACATCAAGTTTGCCGACAATATGCTCACCAATAGGAAAAGCTGAAGTAGCGGCTGGCGAAGGCGCATTGCAAACATGCAATGAACGCAGTGTTTCAACAAATAAAAAGTCGTGAACTAAGCTTCCGTCTTTCATGACGGCTTGAGCTCGAATACCAGCAGGATAAGCTAATAAATCCTCTTTCGTTACTTTGTCACAATACTTTCGGACTTCTTGTAGATAGCCAACTTTACACCATGAATTACATGTTTCTTTTAATCCTACTCGCCAGTGCTGTTTTAACAGTTTCCAAAAACCGACAAAAAGAAGCATGTCTAGTATGTCTCTAATGCTCAGATTTATTTTGCCATACCCTTCTCGTTTCCAGCCTTGCACAGCATTAGGTCCCACTGTGACGGAACCATCAATCATACGAGTTAAATGCACGCCAAGAAAAGGCAAATCAGGGTCAGGAATAGGGTAAATGAGATGATTTATAAGTGATTGATGTTTAATTGGGAGTTGATAATATTCCCCTCGAAAAGGAATAATTTGGAAATCAGTATCAATTCCCAGCATTTTAGTGGTTCTGTCTGCCATCAGCCCTGTGCACGCAACAAGAAAACGTGTTTGTAGTCTTTTATTCTCTGGCAGCGTAGAGACGCTCTCAACCACGATAGAGTCCGCTCTTTCCTCCAATGCGATCACTTTAGTATTGGTATAAATTACGCCGCCAGCTTGTTGAAATATCTCGGATAATTTGTGGCAAATCGCTCGATAGTCAACAATACCCGTTGCAGCAACATAAATAGCACCTAAGCCTTTTATATTGGGTTCTCGCTCTTGCAACTGTGTTTGATTTAATACGTCTATGTCGATGTTATTCTGCTGACAACGCTCTACTAATATAGCCATTCTTTGTAATTCAACGGCCGTAGTCGCCACTAGTAATTTGCCACATTCATCAAACGCAATATTATGTTCACGACAAAACGCTTTGATAGCAATTGAACCTAATTTACAAAACTTAGCTTTCAAACTACCGGGTTGATAATACACGCCAGCATGTATTACGCCGCTATTATGGCCTGTTTGATGAGTGCCTAAAGCGTCTTCTTTTTCTACTAGTAAAATCGATTTATTAGGGTATTTCGCCTGCAACTGCCACGCTGTCGATAATCCGACAATACCACCGCCAACGACTGTAATATCATAAGTAGGTATTGCCATTTATTTTATCCCAAGTGTTTCTTCACGCTGTTCGGTATATTCTTTATAAGTAACATTACTTCGACTGATGCATTCATCATATTGAGTCGATACTACCTTTTGACATTCAAGTTTCTGACTGTGTTTAATACCATCATATATGGATTTATGACTGCAACTGCTTAACCATAGAGTCGCTATTACTATCATTATTAATTTCATATCGAAACTCTTCTCTCTTCTGATAATGATCAATGAATACCTTAGCATAGGGATAAGACAGTAATAAAATATTTCTGTTCATCTATATCAATAATAGGCCTCTACATTAAGTAGAGACTTATTATTAGTTAAATTAAAAAAATGAAATAGTATTTTTATGGGTTGCTGGTATTAGTTAGCCATTGTTCAAGTAAATCAGCCTCTTTATTTCTTCGACTAGGGTATTTATCTCCAAAGTTTCTCAAGTTTTGCAAAGCAGATTGCCATGCACCTGTAGTCACTTGCTTCCAAAAATTTGGTGTTTTTAATTTCAAACTACCATATTGAAAAGAAACAGAAGCCACAACCGTTTGACATTCAACAGACAGAGACTCAAAAGAAGCGTATGTGTTCGATTCATCCCAACTAGTAACCAGTCTTTCTTCAGCTTGAGAATGACTATAACAATTAATTTTTTCTACTTCTGCATCACTTAATTCCAGTGGAATGGCTTGCAGTTCAGCGACTGCTTTTTGTTGGATTTTATTAACATAAGGCAATAGTTTTGCGCACAACTCATTATCAAAGGCATTTTTAAGTTCTGCTTCTTGGCGCTGACCTATATCAAAACCAGAAGCAATGGTTACTCCTGATTGACTCTCTGTTGGATCAGGAACGTAGCCTCTGTTACTAGAACCTTCAAGTTTAGAGATAAAAGCAAAATCAATGTTCACTAGTGGGGTTTTATCAGTCATTTATTTCTCCTTGAATTCGAATTCAAAAATATAAAGAAGAAACAAAATTATGATAATTACTACGACAAAAAAATGCCTTTTAAAGGAAAAACAAGGGGCAAACTATGAGTTTAAAAATAAGAGCAAAAGTCCAAATAGGATAATCTTATTTGGACGTCTTACTTAGGAGGCAACGAATGATACCACTGACCTATTATAGCTCGTTCTTCTTCTGTTATTTTTGTAATATTCACTAATGGCATGGTTTTCAAGACTACTGTTCGTTGATAGATACGAGCCGCTTGAATGTTAATTTGCTGCTCGGTATCAAACATGATGCCATTAGGCGCAGTAGCAAACATATTAGTGGTCGGTTTTGCCGCATGACAACTGGCACAACGTTCTTGAATAATTTGCATAGCTTGCTGTTGTAACGCAACGCTATCTAGAGGCTCGACCGTGTTAGCGATGACTGTTTCTTCACTCTCCTCAGTCATTGTCGATAGTGGCATTTCTGCTTTTCCCTCTGAGGTTTTTTCGACCATTGTTGCTGATACTTTTAATGACGTCACTGGAGCTTGATAAGGAGCAGGCTTTGTTACCCACGCAAGTGTTATTAAAGCAATCGCGGCTATAGGCAGTATCCATGTATTTTTTTCTGGTTGATGACGACTGTTAAAGTAGTGACGAATCGCGGCACTAATAACAACCAAAGCAACAAGAATGACCCAATTAAATTCAGCACCAAATGTAGACGGATAATGGTTACTGATCATAATAAATAGCACAGGTAAGGTGAGATAATTATTATGACGAGAGCGTAATAATGCTTTTGCTCCATATTTAGGATCAACCGCTTCACCCTTATTAACAGCGGCAAGCAAAGCTCGTTGTGACGGCATAATAACGTGAGAAACATTGGCGACCATTATCGTACCTATCATAGCGCCAATATGAATAAAAGCGCCACGTCCACTAAACACTTGCGACAATCCATAGGCTGCCAGCACCATCAATACAAAACCAATCAATAATAGTAACTGTGTCTTATGTTGTAATTGATTACAGAGAAAATCGTATATCACCCATGTAAAAACGATTACAGCCAAACCAATCGATATGGCTTGCCAAGATGCAAGTTCCATCACTTGAGGGTCAATAAGATAAAGAGTGGCATTCATATAATAATGAATGAAAAGTAATGCCATGCCCGTTAACCATGTAACGTAAGCTTCCCATTTAAACCAATGCAGTGTTTCAGGCATAACATCAGGCGCTGATTTATACTTTTCTAAACGATAGATGCCACCACCATGGATAGCCCATAAATAACCGGTAATTCCTTCTTTTTGTTTACCCTTTCTCACTAGATTATTTTCAAGCCAGTTAAAGTAAAAAGAAGCACCAATCCATGCAATACCTGCCGTAATATGGAACCAGCGAACCAATAAGTTTAACCATTCACTATAGTGACCATCTAACATGATTACCTCTCGTCGATGTTGTTATCAAAGTTCATATCGTCAATATGAATGTTGCAATCATTAGGGAAGTCAAACTCATCACAGTTATGCCCTTCTCCAATACGATCTATTACTAGAAAATCAGACTCATTATGTAAAGCGAGCAAAGGATGATGCCATGTTCCTCTGGCATAATTTATACCCTGATTGCCTTTTGCATAAAATAAACGCAGCTTATCTAAGTCAGGCTGGTCTTTATTTAATGATGGCGCGACAACAATTAAATACGGTTGCTGCTGAAGCGGCATAAAAGCTTGTGACCCATATGGGTGACGCTCTAACATGGTGATTGCCATTGGCAACTTACGAGCCTCTCCACGAAAAATGCTCACTCCGGCTTTAGCATCACCTATTACCTCAGTATCAGCAAGATCATGAAAGCGTCGAGTCGAGCCGCCATTGATCAAAAAATTATTGGCGCTGTTATCAGCGTCAATAACTTGCCCAAATTCAGAAAAGCTTTCTGGTGTTAATGTTTCTAATATTAAATCCATCTATCTCTCTTACTAGTTAAGCTTACTGGTTAAGCTTTCGGATAAAGTGTCCAAATTCAGCGTTTAAAGTAGGCGTACACATAATGCTAATTAAATGACTGGCTTTCCAAATAAACGCAGACGAGCGATACCACCATCAGGAAAAATATTCATTCTTATATGAGTAATAGCTCCAATGTCCGTTAACTCTTTAGAAAATTCTTTTTTATTGTCTGCATTTAATGGTTGTTGTGGTAACAGTTCTTTCCAATAAATACTTTGTGCCGCTAATGTATCATCCGGTAAATTTTCAATATTTGCGGCCTGAATTGATACTCCAGCAGGAAAATTTCCTTTAAAAAATGTGGTATCAACAACAATAGAATTAACCTTACCAACATGGCCTAAAGCAATAATAACCCAATCATTACCAGGTTCACGTCGCCGCCTCGTTTCCCAACCATCGCCCATGTTACGACTGTCATCGGGTAAAATTAGGTTATGTATAGAACCAAAATGTGAATCATTGCAGGCAAGTGCTCGACCACCATTCTCAACAGCAATTAAATCTAATTCTTTTTCCCCTGTGATTGAAGTCCAATCTACTTCTGGCTCGCCATAAATACGTAACCTAGCAACACCACCATCTGGGTAAATAGTTAAACGTACGTGAGTAAAGATATCATTATTATCGATAGATATAATATGTTGTTGATCACCGGCAAGTGCAATGTTGCCCGTTAAATCTACCCATTCTGTATCCTTATTAATCTCTTCTTTGGTAAAGCAGGCTTCAAGCATGGCGGCAGGTGGATAGTTACCAGTGAAGTGACGAGTATCAATGTCTATTGTATTTATACGGCCAGAAATACCTAATTTGATGATACAAAAATCAATACCTTCTTCTCTTTTTCGGCGGCTTTCCCAACCGTCCATCCATTTCCCATTAACATCGTATTTCTCTTCAACAAAAACAGCATCATGATCTGCAATGACTCTTTCTTTAGCTGCAAAAAAATCATCTGTGGCATAAATAGCTTTTGCTCCTAGTCGCTCAGATGCTAGATTTACGCCATACCAAACTGTTTTTTTATCCGCCATATTTACTCCTGGGTAATATAAGTACGTTTATAATCTAATTAAGTGGTGTTGATACCATGAATATAATGGAGAACAACATGGGAAACATAAATTTCATTTTTTTATTTATAACACAAATGTTTCATGCCGTTTAAATTATTTTTTTGAGAACTCACTTTTTAAAAGTGAAAAAGGTATACTTATGCCCACTTATTTAAACCTCTTTGATAAAATCACAATTAAGAAAGTTACCAAGAACATCCTATAAACCCTTTAAATCGAATAGGTGTTATGCAAGATTTATCAATAGAACAAAGAATAAAGCAGATCTATGATGAATTATCCCCAATTCAACAAAAGCTTGCTGCTTGCATACTGAACCATCAAGGTGATATTGCCACTTATTCAGCTACTGAATTAGCAAAGCTGGCCAATGTTTCCAAGTCAGCAGTAACACGTTTATTACAACGACTTGAATATAAAGACTTTGGAGAAGTAAAACGCCAAGTTCGTGCCGCTCGTC
>Ga0308007_10001455_pt1 | contig 10417 bp, 12 predicted proteins | sample Neamet71_FD_203152 | JGI IMG/M metagenome (GOLD analysis project Ga0308007, IMG submission 203152) | Marine microbial communities from water near the shore, Antarctic Ocean - #71 | ecosystem: Environmental > Aquatic > Marine > Unclassified | place: Southern Ocean | collected 2014-06-07
GTGGACCATAGATCGATATGAAATCTTTTTGTTTCTTCTTTTTCTTCTTTTTCTTTTATTTCAAGAATATACTTTGAAAGAGAAGGTTCATTTATAAATCTGTTTAGTGTCATAAGATTTTCTTGATATGTGGTTAGTGAATCACTCATTATTAAATTTGATTAGTTTATATTTTTATATTTAAATGAAATAAACTGGTAAATATAAAAATGGATCTCATCATGAATTATAGTGAAGATAAAAAGCCTAAAAATTTATTGTATTTAGCGAAACCTATTTACGGAGGGTGGGTCACATTCACCGCTCATTTATCTAAGAAATATGAATGGCCGATCTACAAAATCACTAAAAAAACAGAAAAATCAACGAGAGACTATGGATACGATTGTTCCTATCAGAATTCGTGTTTAGCGGATATTTTAGCCTTGGATAATATCTTAATTACTGCGGTTGATAAACATTATTGGGAATATCTTCATTTATTTCCCAAGGATACAGAAATAGTGATACACGATCCAACAGAATGTAAATCCTCAAAAGCGGGAAATCCTTTGATACAGGGCCTAAATCCGGTTCTACCTAATTTCAAAGTAATCACAATACGAGAATCTGTACAAAACTATTTGACACAGAATTTCAAGATAGATTCTATATATTTGAGACATCCTTTTTACAATTATCTCAAAGATACTAAGGAAGGAGTAGGATATAATGCTGTATGTATTTCGAGGATTGATTTTGATAAAAATACAGATATCATTTTAAAAGCAAACGCATTAATTGAAGACAAAAAGAATCAGATTTATTTATTTGGTGCTGAAAATAGAATCTATGTTCACCACAAATTAAAAGATCTCAATGTTCAAGAGTTTTGGAAAGGTAAATTCCCTAAGAATCTTGAACCAACCTATGATCAGAAAAGTATTCTTAAAGACGCAAAATATATGGTAGACATGTCTATTATTAAGGGGGACGGAGGAGGAACTCAATACACATTTTTAGAGGCAATTTATCAAGATTGTGTTTTAGTTCTTCATGAGGAATGGATCAACAAAGGATCTCTCTTTGTTTCGGGTGTGAATTGTATAGGAGTTAAAACGGAGGAGGATCTAGCAAAAGTAATGAATGTTGGGATACCGGAAGAGTTGTATGATATCATTTTACAGAATAGTCGCAAGATTATAGAGGATCATTTAAATGTTGATTGGTTTTAAAATTATATTTAATATATTATACGATAATGAAATTATTTAAATTAAATAATATTAAAAAACTAATCATACAATACAAATTTATTTTGTTTTTTTCATTAATAATATTTTTAATATTATTTTTATTTAGAAATGATAATTTAAAACCCGAACATATAAAGAATGGAAGTAATATATGTATTTGTATGTGGTATGATGATGGTGTAAGGGATTATTCTGATATAGCGAAACAAATAAATAAAAAATATTGTAATTTACACAAATATGATTTTATTTATGATAATATAAGAAGATTACCCGATAGAAAACCCCATTGGGAACGTATTCCATTAATTAAAAAAATATTAAATGAATATAATTATGATTATGTCATATGGATTGATTCTGATGCTTTTTTCAGAAAAAATAATTCAATTTTATTAGAAAATATAATCAATAAATATAATAAAGAAATAATATTTAGTGAAGATATAAATAATGGAGAAAAACATAATTCAATTATCAATAGTGGAATAATTATACTGAAAAATACAGAATATACGAAAAAAATATTAGATTATTGGTCTAAAAAAGAATGTTTTGATAAAAGAATTGATCGGGAATTTGAGGATCAAGGATGTATAAGATATACGCATAAAGAAAATATATATAATTTGAAAGATAGAAGCATTATTTTGCCATTCGGGGAATTACAGACATTCAAAGAAGATGAACATAATAATTCTTTAATAATTCATTTGGCGGGGATAGGTAAAGAAAAAAGAATTAAAATAATAACAAAATACAGGGATAAATATAATATTTAAGAATTTAATTCATGGTAATCCTTTCTACATTGTTTTACCATAGGAACTCTATCGTCGGATTTTAATTCCTTCCATCTTGGTGTATGATTATCATGAATATTGATATCGAAATTACAGAATGTTTTGCGATAATCATTGTATTTAGTTTCATTCCCATAGTAAGAAACACTTTGAATCGGTATTTTATTTGTCCCTATAAATTCAGAAATTAAATTATCATCAATTCTAAAACAAGAATCTGGTCTTTTAATATTCAAAATCGGTTCCATTAATCTTTTTTGAAACATAAATCCTTTAAATCCCTCTATGGTGGGCGTACAATAGGTATATACTTTTGCTTTATCTTTTTTGTATTCTTGATAAATAAGTTTCACAAAGTCTTCATAATAATGAATATCATCATCGCATACTAGTATAGTAGCATCATTCGAAATAGTATCATTCATTAGAGCTCCAAATAATTTAGTGATTGGTCCATAGTCCTCTTTTAAGCGATTAATAATTAAATTATCTTTTTGCAATTCTAAAATATTCTCTGGGATAATATATTTTTCACCGGTAGCATTAAATGTTTCGGGAATATTTAAAAGGACTTTATACGTACCATTTAAACTCATTAAATGTTTTAGATTATTATAGAACCAGGGGTTTCTAAGTCTTTCTGGTATTGTTGTTAGGGTTACATAAATATCAGATCCTTCAAATATTTCACCACTGATAAACAAATCTTTAATTGATTGTATAGAAAAACGATTATGGAGAGAATAAAGTATTGATCCTAGAATTAGTAGACCTAATAAGATCTCATATTTGTATTCTTTAATGGATTCTTTTACTTCGGAATTCTGAGTATTTCCCATATAATGTTAATTATATTAATTATATTAATTATATTCATTATTTCAACTTACAAAATGAAGATAACTTGTTTATTGAGTTTATTACTTTATTAAAATATAATATATTACTCATGGAAGAATCAACGAAAGAATCAACGAAAGAATCAACGAAAGAATTCATTGAAGAATATAAATATGTTATATTTATTGGAATTATTTGTTGTTTGGGATTAATTGGATTATTTTTTAAAGATACAATTATAAAAATATGTAATGAAGATTTCTCGTCCAGAGATATATCCAATAATGTTAATATTCAGTTCTCCACTTGTCATCGTTCTTTGTCTTATGCCACAAATCATGAAATTTATGGACCAGCAATCGCGACCTGGGAAGATGTTCCGAACTGGAGATTTTATAATGATGAAGAATGTCTTTCTCTCTTCCAGCATCCCGATCTTTTACCTTATCGTGAGACTTATGAAGCGATAGACATCCCTGTTGCAAAAGCTGACATGTGGAGGATCTCTAAGTTATTCGTTGATGGGGGGTGGTGGGTAGATGCGGACGTGTTTCTAGGGGACTCAACAAATCTTCCTTACCCCCCTGACCCTGAGAAGATGTATATTCAAGCCGAGAACTCCGTACATGTTTGCAACATGATGTTTTACAGTCCCGCTAAGCATCCGATCCTGAAGACTGCGCTGGACTTAATAAAAGACCGAATCGCGACCACCGAAAAATTCAGACCGAACTACATATGTTATTGCACTGGACCGGGTCTTATGACCGACGCGGTCAGACAAACTGTTAGCGGTTCATTGCCAGAAAATATGAACCATTGGCCGTCGCGACACAACTTGTTCCATAAGTACAACAATTACAACAATTACAACAAGTTAGGTTTACTCGACCAAAAATCACTCTTTGGTGTCGCCCATCATGGATATGCCGGTCAGTCAAAGGATGGGTGGTTAACAATGGCTATTTCCGATGAAACACTAAATTATTAATTAATCGGTTTATTTTATTTCATAATTATTTAAACTTATGATTATGTTCATCATATAATTCTGTATCTCTATTTTTCATAATACTTTTATTATTTTGTCGAATGTAACAAGTTTTAATATTATGTCTATCGGGACATATTTCTTGGGATAATTGAACTATTTGATCATCTTTTTTATAAATATTTTCTTCAAATTTAAAAATATTGAAATATTTTTGAAATGCTAGTAACATAATATGAGTAATCGAAAACATATGATAATTATATTTTCTATGGATTTTATCTTTCATATAAATATTAATGCATTCTAAAATTAAAGGATTATTCGGTTCCACAGCTATGAAATGGGGATTTAGAAGTAAGTGTAAATTGGGATCAGATATGCAAGTATATAAAGTCGTATCTGAATATACTATTTCGTCGATTGGAACTTCTGGTATAATATCTATATCAGCATAAACCCCTCCATATTTGTATAGAATACAAACTCTCCAGAAATCACTTTTAATGGGTCCATCTTTAATAAATTTGAATAGTTTTGCATGTCTTGCTCCATAATGATCTAATAAAAATTGATAACAATCTTCATTATCGTATAAATGATATTCAAAATCTGGATTTAATTTCAACCATCTTCCTTTAACAATGGGGGGGACATTTTTATCTTTGTAGCACTGATAAATTACTCTCGGTATTTTAGGATTCATTCTAGTTTCTTTAACTGGATTATATGAATTAAATAAATAATTAATTTTATTTCTCATAGCAAAAAGTATTGTACCGAGAATAATGATACCCAATAAGATCTCATATTTATATTCTTTAAAAGAGTCTTTTGCGTTAAAATTAGATTCTATTATAGAAAATATTCCTGTTTCAGATTTAACTTCCGCTTTTGAATCTGATCCAGACTTGTTGTCTCCACTTTGTACAGAATCCATTTGTATTTCATCGGACATTAATATTAATATTCTAATAAATATTATTTTTAATAAGATAAAACTTACAATTTCCTAGTTGGTTTACGTATCTTCTTTATTTTCTATTCTTAGATCTCTTTGTTCTCTTTTTTCTCTTTGTTCTCTTTGTTCTCTTTGTTCTCTTTTTTCTCTTTGTTCTCTTTGTTCTCTTTGTTCTCTTTGTTCTCTTTGTTCTCTTTGTTCTCCGAACCCCCTTTCCTCTTGATTTCTTAGTTATCTTCTGCCTTTTCTTTTTAGCCTTCCCCGATCTAATATTTTTTGATATAATTTTAGAGATTAAATCTCGCGGAATACCGGTCAATTCAGATATAACTAAGTTTTCTAATTCTGTTTTTTTTTCATTAATAATTTCGGCCCATCCTTCATCGGGATTTTGCTCTAGCATTAATTCCAGTATCATTCCACAATTTTCCGATTTCACAACACGCTTCTTCTTATTTTTGCTCCCGTTATACTCCCCGAATTCATTTTCATATAAAATATATAATCTGCGCATTTTTCTTTCTTTATCGGTGAACTCTTCGCCTTCGTCTAATTCGTCTTGTTCCAATTCATTTTGTATTTGTTTCGTATGTAATTTATTAACCAGTCCTTCTTTTCGAGTTTCCCTTCTTAGATCCATTATGAGTAGGCAATATTTAAATTTAAATTTAATAAGATAAAATTTAATATATTTTTTCTATAATACTATAAATGTCCGGTGAACAAAAAGAACAAAAAGAACAAAAAGAAGTCAAAACATGTCTGATTTGTAAACCTGCGGGAGATCTTTCTAAGGAAGAGATCCCGCACTGGTCAAAAAAAGAAGGAAATTATTCGCCTTATCCTAAAATGATTACCTGCGACGCAAAATATGCCCTTGAACAACGGGAAGATATGGTTGAGGAAAAGCCACAAATAAAAGACAAGGCGATTGAACTCGAAATGGGATTCGGTGAAGGGTCGGCCGAAAAATGGGTATTTTATTTCGCGTCCAAAGAACAAGAAGATCCTCTAACGATTAATCCCCCAGGAGAAGCTTATGGACAAGATGAAAATCGAGGTCTTTTAAAAACAGATAAAAGTGGTAAAGTTACATTTGTCCTCAATTGCCCCCAACCTTACAGGGCAGAAGGGACAACCTATTGCAGACATGTTCATTATCTGGTTGAGGGCGATGGTGTATGGCAATCTATGAGAACAACAAGAGTTATTTGTGAAATTGATTTGGAGAAACTTGATAAGGTCATAAAAGAAAAAACGGCGTTAGTCATTAATGCCTTAGATTTCAAAGATTATGATAAAGATAAAATACCCGGATCTATCAATTTACCCGCATCAGAATTAAACGATCTTGGTTCCGAAGAAAAAGAAAGAAAAGTGGTTGATTTCTTAAAAGAAAAAATTTCAGGGGTGAAACAACTGGAAGAAAAAGTTAAAGGAAATACACTCGATATTAAAGATGTACCTATTGTAACTTATTGCGCGAAAAAGCAGTGTAAAACCTCTCAAAAATTACTAGATCATTTTTATGAATGTGGTGTCAATAATGTATTGGAGTTTTCTGGTGGAATGGAGTTATGGAATAAAGAAAGAACTTTTTTTGGCGTAGATTCAGATGAAGAAGAAGAAGAAGAAGATGAGGATTTAGATAAAGAGTCATCTGATGATTCGGACAGTTCATCAAGTGATTCAGATGATTCAGATGATTCAGATTCAGATGATTCAGATTCAGATGATTCGGAATCAGATGATGCTATTGAAGTCGAATATCAGGGTGTAAAGTATCTTTATGACAAAGAAAATAAAGAATTATGTAACGACGAAGCGGATATTTTGGCCAAAGCAGATTACGAAGACGGAAAAATAAAGGATGTTAAATGGTTACAAGGTGAAGAAAAAAAACACAAGGAAAATTCCGATTATAAAGAACCTATTACCACTTCTGAGAAAGAAGAAGAAGAAGAAGAAGCGGAAACTTCGTCCGAAGAGGAAAGTTCTGATGATGAAGAAGAAGATGAAGACGAAGAAGACGAAGAAGATGATGATGATCAATTACCTAAACCAAGCAAAAAACAAAAAAGAGTTCAAATGATTGATAGTGATTCCGAGGAATATGAAGAATCGGACAAACAAGCAAAGGGGGCAGAAACCAAAAAGAAATCCAAAGATAAACCGAAGAAATTAACTGCTAAATCGAAAAAAACAATTCAACAGTGGGAAAAGATCTTAAAAGAAAAAGGAATATCATATCATAAGAAAAACGAAGAAGAAGAAGAAGAAGGATCAACTGAAACATTTAATTTTGGTGATGAAGAACTGAGAGGTAAAAAAGTAAAAGAACTAAAAGATCTTGTTATTAAAATGACTGAGAGAAAAGGTGGAACGTATGGATTTCCCTTGGGTAGAAAGGGATACCGAACGAAGGGGCAAATTATAAATTTAATTCAGACCTGTCAGGGTAAATCGGCTTCCAAGAATTCGGAGTTCGATTACTTGGATGAAGATGATTTGTATACAATGAAAATAAAAGATCTCAAAGATCATGTTCAAGATATGATTACCAGAGAAAAGGGATCTTACAAATTTGCTCTGAGTAATTTTAAAAAAGATGGTTTAATTGAGTTGGTTATGGCGTGCCAAGGTGATCCAAAACAAAGTGGTGGAGGTGGAAAGAAGTATAAGGGTTATGGATGGGGATTTATGTTTTAGGATTCAGCGAATTGGCACGTCTTAGAACCACCTAGTCCGTGGCAGCCGATTTTATATCCCGGGGGGCCCCGATCTCCGCCCTTTCTACAGTATGTATTTGGATCGACACCCTTTCCGACCGTTTCAGAATCGCACAGCTTGTTGACCATCGTGTACGACGCCCCTTCAACTAATCTATTACCACACATATTCTTCATCATATCCCGAAAAAAGTATCCAGCAATAAATGCCAAACCAATCATTAGCCAACCATTATCGTTCATTTTATATATCTTATATTTTTTTAAAAATTTATTTATTTAATTTTTAGTTATTTTATCGTGATTCATTAATAATTCACTTTTGTAAAAAACATTATCTTGTTTGAGTAAATTATTCATGTAAAATATTTCAGATTGTTGGTCAATAATCAACTTCCTACAAAAATCTAATAAATATGAATTATTCGTATGTAATAATAATCTATGACTCATATCGATCGCAACCTGGTGATGAGGTATCATATGTTCTAAATAACTTTTATCGGTGATAACCATTCCGTCCATATGCTTTGAATGATCGTTTGGTTTAAAGAATAATGGATTACAACTTCCGTCTTTGGATTTAGACATTATAGGATTATACATATCTAATTTGGTTACAACCGTATCTTTCGTCCACGGAGAATCACTGAACAAGTCCCCGGTATAGTTTTTCATTCCACTCATTTCCCATATTTCATATGATTGTTTCCTCTTAATTTCCCTACACAAATTAAGCATGGTGTCTGAATTTGTGTTGGGTTCTAACATATTGGACATATCGATCGCAACTTGGTGATGAGGTATCATATGATCCAAATATTCTCTATCTGTTAATTTATCGGTACAAGGATTTGATCCCTGAGAAACTTGAACTTGAACTTCGTGTTTACTATGATCCATTTATATTTATATTTTTTTTTTTATTAGAAGAAGTGGGCATAAGCTTCTCACCATCATTTGGACATTGGCGCATGGCGGTCGGCGGCAAAACCGGCTTCTCCCAATACTCTAATAAAATAAATTTGATAAAGTATATTTATTTATATTTATCTATATTTATAAATGATTAAGGGTTGTATATTTGATTTGGGGGGAACAATTGTGGATCGTTATTCGTTAACACCTTTCATTGCATTTAAGGGAGCCTTTGAAAATAAGAATATTAATTTATGTTCTTCTCTAATACGTCGGGGTGTGGGTTTAAATAAGATGGATTATATTAATAAAATTTGCGATAATATTACTATTCGGGCACAATGGTATAATACTTATAAAAGGGAAATGACACCGGAAGATAAAATTGAGATCTTTCGGGACTTTTCTAAAATTCTAGCAAAACAGACAATTGAACGAATGAAAATTATCCCCCAAACAAAAAAATGTGTTCAATATCTCAAAGATAATAATATTCTTACAGGAGTAACAACCGGCTTTGATTATGAACAAACAATGCGGGTCAAAAGTATTCTAGAAACTTATAATGTTCATTTAGATAACTATGTTTCATCAACTTGTTTAGATAAACCAGGGAGACCTGAACCTTATATGATTCATGAAAATATGAATAAACTAAATTTAGATGACCCTAGAAGAATTATTAAAATTGATGATACATTTTCGGGTATTCAAGAAGGCTTAAATGCCGGATGTCTGACGGTTGGTGTTTCAAGGTGGTCGGTGTATATGGCTATTGATAGTTATGAAGAAATGATGCGTTTAGATAATGTTATTATGAACGGTTCTAATAATTATAGTTTAAATTATCACAACCAACAAGAAAAAATAAAGAAATCAAGAGAAATTTTGAAAGAGTCCGGGGCCCATTATGTTATTGATACCTTAGAAGAATTACCCGGAATTATCGGGCACATTAACAGAATGGACGAACCTAATCCTTATAAAAATTAAAATCCTAGATCGGGATTTAGTTGAGTCGGCGGCCCGTGTCCGAACATAATCATGTAGATGAATGCTGCTGCCGCTATTACAGAACTACGCGAACATGCCATCTCTTTTGGTTGACCCAAACCCATAGTCATACCAAAATACAAAACAACTCCCAAAATAGCAGAATGTAATAAATGCTCCATAGTTGCTTGACCCATATTTATATTATAATAGAAACTAGATAGAAAATATTAACCCGATCCATCAGCTTTCAGCTCATTGCGAGGACCTAGCGGCTAAAAAACTTTTCCCCCTTCGATCAGGACCACCTCGGGAAGTACGTGGTGCGCAGGCGGCGACGCGCTTCGTCTACCCGCGAGGTGAGCGACAAGCCGATGATGACGACGGCGCCAGCAGCAGCCGCTACCAGCAGCAGCCAGTTCGACGGCCTCTGCTGAGCCTCCTCGGCGGTGAGGCCATCGACATTTATATTCGCACAACAATAAAGAAAGATACCTCCGATCACAAGATAACATAGTTTTTTATTTTGTTTAATTATCATCGGTAGCTTAATACATTCAGAGTAAAGAATGTATAAAGCTAGAAGAGTCAAAACCGCAACCGTAATTTGTTCCATTTATACTTATATATATTTTATTTTTTTGGTCGAATATATTTGTTCAGCTCATTGCGGGGACTTAGCGGCTGAAAAACTTCTCCGAGAGGTATTCGCGCCCCGCCCGCCTTTAAAGTACTCGTACCCCTTGCTCGCCGCCATCAAGCCGGCGAGGGTGAGGCCCACAGCAATAGCTGTGGGCTCCCACCCTGGGAGGTACGAAGCCTCACCCTCGGCGGTGAGGCCATCGACATTTATATTCGCACAACAATAAAGAAAGATACCTCCGATCACAAGATAACATAGTTTTTTATTTTGTTTAATTATCATCGGTAGCTTAATACATTCAGAG
>Ga0308007_10001456_pt1 | contig 10416 bp, 8 predicted proteins | sample Neamet71_FD_203152 | JGI IMG/M metagenome (GOLD analysis project Ga0308007, IMG submission 203152) | Marine microbial communities from water near the shore, Antarctic Ocean - #71 | ecosystem: Environmental > Aquatic > Marine > Unclassified | place: Southern Ocean | collected 2014-06-07
TGGCCGATCCAAATTATTGCATTAAACCCGGACACGCTAATACCCTCTATCATAACAATCCTGAAGATCTTCTGTTTTGGTTACAAACATTAGGCATTCAAGTCAACATGCGCTCAATCATCGACACCTTAAGTCTTGTCTATGACATAAGTGGCTCCATTCTTTGGCAGGCGATGGCGAATGAAATTCATCAACTTATTAAGCTCATCGACTTTTCTGACGATGCTCGAAGCTTGTTAATTCATGAATTATTTGAACGTGAAAACTGGCCACAAAAACACCTTTTAACGCCCATGATTGACCGTGCAGGCGGACCGGGAAGCATGCCATTTGGCAAAGGTGAAGTGGTTAATCCTTTCCAGCGATACTCTTAATAGCGTTTTCATCCTCTCATTTAAGTGCCCTGATATTTAATTAAGGGCACATTATTTTCTTTACGGGTTATAAAATGACAGAACAAAAAAAAACAGATAACGTGCCATGGAAAGAGATATTGCAAAACATCTCAGCCTCCTCACTGGGTCATCTAACAAATACAGGATATCTGAGCGATATCAAATCTCAGGTCCCTAATCAAAAACTGATGGGGCGCATTGTGACCGCTAAAATCTATCCACCCGATGCCAGCATACTAAGAGAAGCACTAATTTTCGCTCAGGAAGGAGATGTTCTTGCTATTGAATGCGCGGCTAATAGTCACTACGCCTGTTGGGGGGAATTAAGAAATTTGGCCGCACAAGTGAAAAAACTTGCTGGCGTTATCATTGCTGGCAACGTAACAGACATTGCCGCGTTACGATCGCAACCATTTCCTGTTTTTGCTCGAGGTGTCAGTGCATTGACCACTCGCGCAAGCGCTAATACTAATAATGGCGAGATGAACACACCTATTAACATTTCAGGTGTGCTTATTAATCCTGGAAACATCGCACTTGGTGATGAAGACGGTCTTTTTGTGTTTTCTGAAGAATACATTCATAGCATCCTAGCCTCTGTAAAATCTAAAGAAGAACAAGATCAAAAAAAACGACATGAATTATTTTTAAAGCTTACCTCTTCCTTTTAAAAAAACAATTCTTAGCAAGAATAGTAATTGATATAAAGAATGATAATGATTACTATTAACAATATCAATTGCAAAGGGTTTAATCACATGTCAAAGAAAACTAACTACGCTGTCGTACTGCTACTGCCAATAAGCTTTAGTGTATCTTCATTAACGTTTGCAGACACAAACGTTGATTCAATCATTTTAGATACATTGGTTATTCAAACAAGCCGTACTGACACCAAAAAGGAAGACAGTCCTCAGGTCATCACGGTTATTAATCGTCAGCAAATAGAAGAACAATTATCGATAACAACAGACAGTTCTCAGGTTCTTTCTAATCTTCTACCTGCTTATGCACCAAATACTCAAAAGCTAAACAACAGTAGCCAAACATTTCGTGGGCGCTCTGTCTTATACATGATTGATGGTGTCCCTCAATCCAACCCAATACGAGAAGGCAGCCGCTCTGCTCATACTATCGACCTTTCAATGGTTGAACGCATTGAGGTTATCCATGGTGCAACAGCTGTTCATGGTTTAGGCGCCACTGGCGGTATTATTAACTTCATCACAAAATCAGTTCGTTCAAACTCGACCAAACAGCACATTGATGTGCAGATGACGACACCCACTAGCGAACTAAGCAGTGACACACTCGCTTATAAAATTGGTTATCAGGTGGAAGGAGCGAAAGATGATTTTGATTATCTTGTTGGTCTAACCCATGAAGTCCAAGGTATGTACCTTGATGCCGATGATGAATATGTTGGTGCAGCGACAGTTCGTGGTGACATCATGGATTCCAAGAGCGATGACATTTTCACTAAACTTGGTTACTGGTTTACGGATGACAAAAGACTCGAATTTGAAATCAATCAATATCAGCTCAAAGGGCAAATGAATTTCGTTGGCGTAGACGGCGATCGTGATAATGGCGTAGCAACAAGTTCAGTAAAAGGCACCCCAGAAGGAGTAGCGCCTTACAATGATGTTCAAACAACCAGTCTGATTTATACTGACAGCGATCTTGACGGTATGGACTTTAAGGCTCAGGCATTCCATCAGGATTTTAAAGGTCGTTATGGCGCATCAACCTCTAATAGCTTCCAAGATGCAAGTATTGCTACTGTCGGCACACTTTACGATCAGTCTGAAAACCAGTCTGAAAAAATCGGTGTTAAATTTAGCCTCACCAAAGATGACCTTCTAGACAATACCTTAAGCATCACAACTGGCCTTGATGTCATTCAAGATATCACCAGCCAAATACTAGTATTAACAGACCGTGTTTATGTGCCAGAAACCGAATATGTAAACTATGCACCATTCGCTCAATTTGAATACAAACCCATTGATCGCTTGGTCCTACAAGCTGGTGTTCGCCATGAAACGGCCAAACTAGATGTTGATACTTATCAAACCGTAGCCGCCAGAAATAACGTCACCGTTGACGGCGGCACCCCAAGTTTTGAAGATACTGTCTATAACATGGGCGCTGTTTTTAAAGTCACACCTTCTGTAAATTTATTCGTCAATTACTCTCAAGGTTTTGGCATGCCAGATGTGGGTCGTGTACTACGAAGTGTTAATGTAAGCGGACAAGATGTTGATACTTTGATTGATCTTTCACCTATCCTAACAGACAACTATGAAGCCGGAATTCGCATAAACCGCCATCCGTATGATGTTGAACTAAGTTACTACGAGTCAAACTCCGAGCTTGGTAGCCGTATTGTTGAAACAAGTGGATTATATAGCGTTAAACGTGAAAAGAAAAAAATCAAAGGTGCAGAAGCCTCTCTCGGTATTCAGCTAAATAAAAACCATAAGCTACAAACGAGTTACTCTTACATAGAAGGAAAATCGGACACTGATGGTGACGGCGTAGTCGATACGAAGCTAACCGGAGCGGATATACCACCTAATCGTCTAGTCGCATCGTGGCGCGCTAATTGGAACGAAAAAGCATCTACCTTACTTCAGCTAAGTCATTCATTTAACAAAACGTTTGACGACGATGATCTAGAGTTTGACGGCTACACACTGGTCGATATATCAATGGGTTATAAACTCCCTGTGGGTAGATTTAATACCTCCGTTGCGAACCTTTTGAACGAAGATTATTTCACTTATTACTCACAAAGTGCGTATAAAAATGACAGCTTTTACTTTAAAGGACGAGGCCGTACTGTCACACTTGCTTATGGTGTAGATTTTTAATTTTTTGTAATAAAAAAGGCACTTTAATGCTATTAAAGTGCCTTTTTTGATATCTCTAAATTCAACGCTGAATGCGTCTCAAAATGTCACATCACATTTTCTTCAACTTTTTCATTTTCTTTAAAGGCAACGGACAATTACTGCAATACTCTGATGGCTGTGTCGCTTGATAGTAATAACAACAAGTGCGTCTGACTCTAACAGCCTCATCTGACAATGCCGTTTTCAATGTCTTACGATGAAATCTTGTCAGTGGATTTTCATCTAACCCAAAAAGCGCCGATGTTTTGGTATCAAGAAGAAATTCATAGTCTGACTGTGCCTGCGCTCTTATTTCCTCGGATATGTTCATTAAAATACGCCTTTCATAAATGCTGAAAACACGTACTGCAATATTCTCCCAAAGAATGCACTTAGGTACCTTCGTTAGAGCATAAAACTGTTCGACCAATAAACTAAGGTTTCCTGAAAATACGGCAGTCAGAACGCTTTCTCGCCAAGCGTCACGATCACTTCTACAAATGCTAATACTCGTACTTTTTAATGGCATTTTGGATAACCATAAGCGATTCTTTAAAGGGTATTCAAAAACACTATTTTCTAATGTCGCATTAAGACCTTTATCAAAACGAGACATCGAGTAAAGAACAGGCGCTAGTGTCAAAAAAGCCACTCGTTTCATCACTAACGACGCTGTGATTTTAAGATTAGGTGCTCCTATTTCAGGTTGGATTTTTTGCAGGGTTGCTAAACACAAAGCATCATCCAATAACTTGCTTGAATCAATGGCAAGAGGTTCATCTTGTTGGTACGTTTTAAGCCCTAACGCCGCTAATAACGCCCATTCATCTGTAAGAAGTTGACTTTTTACCTCAGACACACTCAAACGCCTTTTTGTTGACTACACGCCTTTTCCCGTAAGGAATACACATGGGCGTATCAAACAGTGGATCTTTGGTAATATGACATTCCATATCAAATACCGCTTTCACCATGTCACGCTTTAGAATATTTTCTGGTGCACCTTGGCAAAAAACAGTGCCGTCTTTAATAGCAATCATGTTGTGCGCATAACGAGCCGCTAAATTCAGATCATGCAACACCATCAAAATAGTCGTCTTCTGGTTTTGATTAAGTTCAAACAGCAAATCTAGAATTTCTATTTGATGCGTTAAATCTAGATAGGTCGTAGGTTCATCAAGTAATAAAATATCCGTGTCTTGTGCCAATGCCATAGCGATCCATGCTCGTTGTCTTTGACCACCAGAAAGTGTCTCTATAGAGCGCGCTGACAATTCGGTCATGTTGGTATCGCTTAACGCTTTATGGACTAATCGCTCATCGTCTTCAGTCCAACTTTGCAACCAATTTTGATAAGGATAACGACCTTGACGAACCAATTGCTCTACCGTTAAGCCTTCTGGTGCCACTGGACTCTGAGGAAGAATAGCCAACTTACGAGCGACCTCTTTTCCGCTCAGGCTATGAATATCCGAGCCGTTTAAAAGAATGTGCCCAGCCGACGGTGTTAACAAGCGAGCAAAAGCCTTAAGTAACGTGGATTTACCACAACCATTGCCACCCACCAACACCGTGATCTGATTGGGTTTAATAGCCAAATCTAAAGACTGAATAATGGTTTTTTTCTCATACCCAAGTGAAAGAGAAATACTTTGTAATGGGGTATTTTCAGGTAAGTACATTGTTACACTCCAATATTCATAATCGACTTAAAAGCGCTGTCGATACAGTAGATAAATGAAAAATGGCGCTCCAATGGCAGACACAAAAACACCGGCTGGAATATCTAAAGGTTGAAATAATAATCGACCAAAAAGATCTGACAGCATGACTAAGCAAGCTCCAGTGAGTGCCGAAACAGGTAATAAGATCGCAAAACTTCGCGTGACAAAACATCGAGCAATGTGTGGAGCAATGAGTCCAACAAAACCAATCGCCCCGGCATAAGCAATCGCTGGTGCGGCCATAATGACACTCAAAAAAAGTAAAACTAAGCGTAATCGTTGCATCGACACGCCCAGCCCAGTCGCTATCTGATCCCCGAGTTCTTGTGTATTCACACGACGCGCTAAAAACAGAGCCAAAAGCCAAGAGACAAACAACCATGGAAACAACGCTTCCACATCATTCCAATCAGTGCCATAAACACTGCCCGTTAACCAGATATAAGCGGTAATACTGGTGGATAGTGGACTGGCTGCAATTACAAACGTAGTAATCGCGCCCATTGCCGATGAAACACCAATGCCGACCAATATCAGCCGCATAGATGTCACGCCATTATTCCAAGCCAACCCATAAATCAATAATGCCGCTATTAGCGCGCCAGCTATAGCAAACACAGGCAGCCATATAATCCCTAATGTCACACTAAAGAACGATAAAAAACAGACTGCCGCGGCTGACGCACCACCAGTGATACCAATGATATCGGGAGACGCTAATGGATTTCGTATCATAGATTGCAGTACCAACCCGGACGATGCCAACGCAGCACCCACCATGGCAGCCATTAGTACTCTAGGCAAACGTAAGGTGCCTACCACAAACTGCACATCCTGATCACCATGACCTGATAACGCTATCAGCACACGAGGTAGAGAGATAAACTGCTCACCTAAACACAGTGAAAACAAGATAATGGAGACAAAACAGGCCGCTACAATTAGACAAGACCAAACAGAACGTATGGCCATTGAAAATGACAGTAAGCGATTTCGAACACTAAAAACCTTATCCATGCTTACGCCCTCTTCGGGCTAAATAAATAAATAATGGGGCACCAAGAAGCGCCGTTGTAACACCAATGGGAACTTCTTCTGGCATGATCGCAAATCGACTGATTAAATCAGCACACAATAATAATGTTGCACCCCACAAAGCACTAATAGGAATCAACCATTTATGATCGTAGCCGACTATTGGCCGCACCATATGCGGAACAATCAAACCAATAAAACCAATGTTCCCTCCTAACGCTACAGAGCCACCTGCAAGCCCAACAATCAGAACACTCAATAACACTTTAATGAATAAGATGTTCTGACCTAATCCTTTAGCAATATCATCGCCTGAAAGTAAAATGTTGATGTGTGGTGCCGCTAACATAGCCAACGTAATACCCATTAAAAAAAGAGGTATTAAGGGTGAAACCATATCTAAATCACGTCCTGAAACGGATCCAGCCACCCAAAATAAAACACTATCCAGACCTTCTTGACCCATTACTAATATGCCTTGAGTAAAAGCCATAAAAAGCGCTGTTATCGCCGCACCAGAAAGGACAATTCGAATAGGAGAAAGACCATCTTTTCCTACACTCCCTAGCCCATATACTAACAATCCAGCAATACTGGCGCCTAAAAAAGCCAACAAAACAAAAGTATTTAATGACGTCGCCGAAAAAAAAGTTGAGAACAACACAATAGAAAAAACAGCGCCCGCATTCACGCCAAAAATCGAAGGCGATGCTAAAGGATTACGTGTTAATGCCTGCATTAATACGCCAGAAACCGCTAAAGCAGAACCCACAAGACAGGCCACAACAGCACGAGATAATCGTGTTGTCCTAATAATAATGTGATCGATTGATTGAGGGTCGAATGCCCAAAAAGCAGTCCATACGTGTTTTATAGGAATTGCATATTGCCCAAAAGCAATACTGCCCATCAAAGCGAATATTAAACAGCCAATAGACAAAAGCAAAACACCCCATTTAAACGCTGTGTTTCTGTACAAAAGAGACATCAAAAAACTAACGACCAAATCGAGGAATAGTATAAATTTGATACAGCTGATCTAACATTAGATTAGCACCTAGAATCCCTCCAGAAAGCAACCAAGCAACACGATCAACTTTGTGTACCTGTTTATGCTTTGGCGCATCTAATATTTGCCAAAGTGGGTGGGAGCGCCAAGCATTGTAATTTTGCCTAACCGCAGGGTCACTAGAGTGTAAAATAATAAAGAAAACGTCGGCGTTCACACTTGGCAGGGCTTCCTTAGTTTTAAGTTTTACTCCCCAGCCGGTTTTATTAGGTAATGGAAATTTAAAGCCTACTTCCTTTAAAACTGCACCAGAAAAACTTTGTTGCAAATACAGACGTAAATGATCTGCTCGAATATTCAATACAGACGCGGTCAATGGCCAACTTGTCTCACTCTTTTCAATACCATCACGAAGGTTTTCGATTCGTTCTTGAAAATGCTTCCATACTTGCTTGCCTTTGAATTCTTCACTCAGTGCTTTAGCCGTTAAATCCAACGACGCTTTAAAGTCATAGACATTATCCGTCATTACCGTTGGGGCAATTTGTGATAACTGATCATGAATTTTTTCATGTCTCGATTTGGCACCAATAATCAAATCTGGTTTTAACATCATGATGGCTTCGATATTAGGTTGTGTTTCTAATCCAACATGAGGAACACTCTTGAGTACATGGCTCAAATAATCGTAGATTGGCTTTTCCCCCCATGAATCCACCACACCAACAGGAACTAAGCCTAAAGCAATAACGGAGTCGGTGGCGCCTTGAAATAAAGTGACGACACGTATTTTATCCTGCGACATCAGAATATTATTCGTCACAGAATCACTTACCGAAAAGCCATTTGCCATGGCATATTTAACGGGTAAAAAAATCAGCATCGAAGACAATAATAAAAAAGTAAACACCCTAAACTGACCGATCTGCATTTTGAATAACCTTCTTATGCCTATAAAAATTTTTACATTTAATTTGTTTCGCATCAACACTATACACAATTCTCATTCTCATTATCATTTATACTGAAAATAAATACACAATTCCTGTGAGGTCGCACTAGAAATGTGGGTGCAAATGCATTTCTCACACGAAGCGATTAATTTTATTTAAGGCTGTTTGCATTGAACGCCATATAACAACATTCATGTCTTTTATTAGTTTTTAAATATAAAAAGTAAATGCACAATATTTGACACTCTCACTTTTTTATCACGATCCTAATCGGATTCTATTTTTAAGCTCTAAAACAGCCTTTCTACGCTCAAAATGGCGTCAAACTCGACATTAGTGACGTAAATGTCTATAGTCGCCCGCTCTTGTGTTTTATCCGTTGCTACCACTCCTTAACGATAAGCAAATTCGATTAACTCACGCTCTTTATTCATGTTTCTTTTCTACGTAGGCAATCTCTTGATATCCACCGCAAATATCACCATGCAGTTTGGTGCGACTCCTTTATTTGAAAATATTTCTGCAAAATTTGGCAATGGCAATCGTTACGGTTTAATCGGCGCGAATGGGTGTGGCAAGTCCACTTTCATGAAGATTTTGAGCGGCGCGCTTGTGCCTACCTCTGGTAATTTTTCCATTACGGTTGGTGAAAAAGTCGGCACCTTAAGCCAAGATCAATTCGCCTTTGAAGAATACAGCGTGGTTGATGCCGTTATCATGGGTGATGTGGCTTTATGGAAAGTAAAGCAAGAACGTGATGCTATTTATGCCAAAGCAGAAATGTCAGAAGAAGATGGCATGCGTGCTGGCGAGTTAGAAGCCGAATACGCAGAAATGGACGGTTACAGCTCAGAAAGTCGTGCCGGTGATATTCTGCTAGAAGCTGGCATTGAAGAATCAATGCATTTTGGGCTTATGAGCCAAGTAGCTCCCGGTTGGAAGTTACGAGTATTACTGGCACAGGCACTGTTTTCTAATCCTGATATTTTATTGCTGGATGAGCCAACCAACAACTTGGACATTCATACAATCAGCTGGCTTGCTGATGTATTAAATCAGCGCAAGTGCACCATGATCATTATTTCCCACGATAGACATTTCCTGAACTCTGTTTGCACTCATATGGCAGACATTGATTACGGAGAATTACGTGTCTATCCCGGTAACTACGATTACTTCCTTGAAGCATCATCGTTAATACGCGAACAACTGCATATTGAAAACGCCAAGAAAAGTGCTGAGATGGATGACCTCCAAGCCTTTGTTAATCGCTTTTCTGCCAATGCGTCTAAAGCGAAACAGGCCAGCTCTCGTGCGAAGAAACTCGATAAAATAGAACTGACCGAAGTAAAATCCTCCAGTCGTATGACGCCCTCAATCAGCTTAAAACAAGATAAGCGTTTACATCGACAAGCCCTTATTTTAGAAGAACTGGAACATGGATTTGACGAAGGTCCTCTATTCAAAAATGGCAGCCTCATTTTAGAAGCTGGCGCCAAGCTTGCGGTTATAGGCGAAAACGGTGCTGGTAAAACCACTTTTTTACGCTGTTTAATGAATGATCTTCAGGCAAACCATGGCACAGCAAAATGGTCAGAAAATGCCTCAATTGGTTATTGCCCTCAAGACAGTACCGCCGACTTTAATTGTGACTTAACCTTATTTGATTGGATGTCTCAATGGCGTACTGCCAAACACGATGATTTAAAAGTTAGAGCCATGCTTGGTCGCTTACTTTTTACCGCTGATGATTTTAATAAAAAAGCTAAGGTCTGCTCCGGTGGAGAGAAAAACCGCTTACTGTTTGGTAAATTAATGATGATGGACATTAATGTTCTCATTATGGATGAGCCCACTAACCACATGGATATGGAAGCGATTGAAGCATTAAATAATGCCCTAGTAGAGTTTGATGGCACGCTGATTTTTGTGAGCCACGATAGAACCTTTGTTTCTTCTATCGCGACACGCATTGTCGAAATTAAAGATCAAAAAGTCATCGACTTCCAGGGGACTTACGATGAGTACCTTTCTCATAAATAGAAAGATACCTACCCTTTTTCTAACGTAAATTTGGCTTCACGTTAGAAAGGAAAAAGAAAAGTAATTCTCGTCCTAACACATCATCTATAGCGTGTGGGGCGAGACATTAATCTACCCCATTTACTTCGTTCAAAATACATTGGCTTCGCCTAAAAACACCTGTAAAAAATCCAAAACTTAGAGAAGCGAAAGAAAGACACTGTAACTAATTTTGTGTAACTGCCTATCACAACATATTCTATAGAGAATTAAGGATAGGTAGATGAAAATGAACCAAAAAGAACTTGAAGCGTTTGCAAAAGAAGCGGCTAAAGGCATTAAAACGCCTGAGGATCTTAACGAATTCAGCCAAATGCTGAA
>Ga0308007_10001457_pt1 | contig 10409 bp, 10 predicted proteins | sample Neamet71_FD_203152 | JGI IMG/M metagenome (GOLD analysis project Ga0308007, IMG submission 203152) | Marine microbial communities from water near the shore, Antarctic Ocean - #71 | ecosystem: Environmental > Aquatic > Marine > Unclassified | place: Southern Ocean | collected 2014-06-07
GAATATGATGGCCGGTTTCACAAACATGAGTCCCCCGTAAATTGCAATGAATATCAGGATCGATATGGCGGTAGAGTGTTTCCTCAACATCATTCGGTTCATCTCACACTACACTCCGTGGTTAAAATAAAATACAGACATCGGCATGATTCTTCGTGTATATATACAATTGGTCGTTCACCATTCGTAGATATTGTTTGCGTTGGGTTTCTCCAATCAAATTCCTCTTGGGAACTACCCGAAGTTCCGTGGTTAACAGCGCATGTCCCCACATTTGAAGTTCTGGTGACATGGACGGGTCGCCCTGTCTATTTAAGAAATAGACCGCTGTATGGGATAGATTTCTCGGAGGAGATGCATACGACATTGACACTGTGGGTCGTATACCAATATATAGATAAAACGCTATATATTGATATCAGATCATGGTTAATCCAATGCGAAGCACCATATGCAAAATGCATAAGCGGCGACATGAACGACTTCGTAATGGCCCACCAATTCCGTTAAATACCGAAAAGATGTTTGCGTCGCTCGCTGGATGTGGGGGCATTGTTTACTTATTACACTGTACTCGGTCAATGGTTCGGGTGATACCCAAGTGATGGACTGCGACGGAACGTGGTGATGGAATGTGGAATGGTGCCTGTGGAATGTTCTGTTGACAACTCCAACAATAATATATCGCCAATGTATATCGCGCATCATGACTAAATTCATAAAGAACGTGATGGGTACCATTCGTGCAAAATCATCAAGGGTTCTATTGGGAATGGTATTCCTGGGATTGATGTATGTGATATACACCCAGATCCTATCACCAATACGAATAAAACGACTGCGTGCGTCGGTATCGCTATCGGACAATAATATGACCACCGAGGGGTTGTTTGATGCACGGGTTCCTATACAAGAGGCGTTTGGAACAGAATACGATTCCTGTGTGAAAAAAGGGTACGACGATCAGTTTTGTTTAAGGAGCGAAAATTCTTGGCGTAAACAAGAGGATATTCCTTTGTAATGTGATGGAACCAATCAATCAATTGATCAACTGATCTCCAAGAACACCCCCGTCTTATCGAGCGAATCCCCAAACTGTTTGAGGGAATTTATTTCCGCAATTGCCTTCATCGCATCCTCGGACACGGGATTCCTTGATATGACATCCGAGTATTTGACTATTTCACGAACCATTGTGAGATTGATGTTATCCTTCATATTGGTTATGATGGATTTATACGTTTCCTCGTGCACGTCTAAATCTAAATCCACAGACTTCAATGATTTGTTATTTGATTCAACTTCCCCGTCAAGACTCCCCAACGAAACTCCTCCGGCACCATTCACCAACCCCTCAATGGTTGGTTTTGACGGGAATATCATACCGATCACAATGATGGATGCGATGATGGTGAAAATCACTACTAACAACGGGTATTTCTTGTATATGTCGTACACCGATTCGTACACCGTTTCGTACATGTATACAGTATATACATAATAATAATAATATATACAGGATATAAGAAACACACTTACGCATCATGTCGACCAGTGCAGAAGAAACCGCGGCAGCAATGACGTTCGTGACAACCAATACAACTGGGTCCAGTGGTGGTACACAGGGGCTTGCGGGAAAAGATGGACGCGACGGGCGCGATGGAAAGGACGGTGCGGTTGGGTTGATGGGTCCACAAGGCCCTAAAGGCGATGATGGTCGAGATGGAATGGATGGGCCGCGCGGAAAAGATGGGATGGTGGGTGCGGTGGGTGCGGTGGGTGCGGTGGGTGCGGTGGGTACGGTGGGTACGGTGGGTGCGGTGGGTAGCAAAGGTGATACGGGGGCGGATGGGTCACAGGGATCACAGGGACACCATGGGCCAATCGGGACACGAGGAGACGATGGACGAGATGGAATGGACGGCTCAAATGGTCGCCCGGGACCGGTGGGAGAAAAAGGCCCGAAAGGAGACTCTGGTCCAATGGGTTCGATGGGTGCGACTGGTAGCAAAGGTGATACGGGTGCGGATGGGTCACAGGGGACACAGGGGACACAGGGATCACAGGGACACCATGGGCCAATCGGGTCACGAGGAGACGATGGACGAGATGGAATGGACGGCTCAAATGGTCGCCCGGGACCAGTGGGAGAAAAAGGCCCAAAAGGAGACAATGGTCCAATAGGTCCCATGGGTCCAAATGGTGATATCGGGCCCGCGGGAACACCAGGAACTCTCGTCGGGGGACAAGTGAACCAATTGAGTGTTGGTATCCACGTGAATCCGGGAAATTTCGTCCCTCCCTTATTCGTATCCAAGAAAGATTACGTGGAAGACTATGATGATACAAACGAAACTATATCGAATACAATCAATTCGTGGTACACGAACCAAACGTCGGCCCTGTATTTAAATTCCAATCCTAATTCAAGTCGCGATATCCCAATTAATAATGGACCAACCCATATTTCCAGTCAACCAATTGACGGAATATCCATTGTATCGGCCGGAACAATCATAACCGAAGCAATCGTTTTGGCATCAGACGAACGCATCAAACATCAAATATCCCCCCTGGAATCATCCACCCACATGCTAGATAAACTTGTGCCGGTGACCTATTTACTTCGCGCGGACCACCCAGGAGCGATTCCTCACCATGGATTCATCGCCCAAAATGTAAAAGAGGCGATTCCTGGGTCGGTCACGGAATCACCCAATTGGGTTCCCAGTGTATCGCGATGGTGTGATGTGTTGGAGGCGGGGGTGAGGATGGGAGGAAACGGTTCAAACGGTTCAAACGTGGTGGTGGGAACGGACATTGTCTCGGAATTCACAACCCTACTATCACATCAACCAGTTGTGCGTTTACGCGTTTGTTCCGCGAATGGAGGATTCACATACTATTCATGTGATTCGGTTGTATCTGAAGATACCATACATATCGTTGAGCCAGTGACAGACTCACAGCCATACGACTTATCGGGAAATCCATTGTTAAAATATAACAGTGGATTGATGCGATTGATTGTTGGTTCGGACTCGATTCCCGAACACGTGATTCCGGTAATGGGTGCGAATGGGACGTGGGCGGGAGAAGTGGAACCATTCATTGGGGCGGTGAAGTCGTACAAGATATTTGTATGGGGCCACGAAGTGATGGATTTTCACAGTGTGGATATGATGGCCATCATTTCAATCTTGACTGACTCGGTGAAACGATTGAGTGCGGAAGTCGCCGAACTGAAGCGGTAGTGTGTGGTGTGTGAAATGAGATCCTGTTAACAACCCCTACAATCACTCAAATGCCCACGGATTCTCCTCCTTTGCCAACAAAACCAGCCATTCGCTCTCGGTATATTTCTGAAATATACGCAACGTATCTTTCATATAGAAACTTATTTTCCGATTTCTGTTGCGACACACCACCTTATCCCCCTTCGCATCCGAATCCACCGCAACAACAAATCCTCCGTGGGTCATTTTACACGGCGGGGTGTGTTCCAAATTCACCCATCGAATATATCGTCCGTCCACTATATCATCCACCGTATCCACCAGTTTATACTGTACCAGTTTAGTAATCATCGCATTATACGTACTTTCCATAATGAACTTATCATCCACCATATCGTTCACCGCGTCGTACACATTGTCTTCCTCCGCGGACTTTTCTTCGTTGAATATTATAATTGGGTCAACGGCAATAAGTGCGTCGGCCATACGTTTTTTCGCATCTTCGCTTGGAAAATTTAATTGTGATAGTATGTGAGCGATCAGTGTGTCGGGTACAGTCGGTATTTTATTTGACATTGGAATGGTTTATTGGATACGTGTGTCGCGATACAAACATTTCGCAAAATATACTTAAATACGTATATGGAGTTATATGAAACACCACATGGAGAACTGTCAAGATGTGCCGACGAAACAAAAACCGAAATCCAAACCGAAAAAAAGAGGAAGAAAACCGCACGGAGGAATCGTAATATCGGGAGACGTGGGTGTACCTAAAACAGCATTGATCCCGAACATGGTCGTTCACCTAAAGTGTAAAATGTCAGATATCCAGAACGATATCTCCCAAATCGTCCCCACTACATACGACCCCGAAGTGAATCAAATCGTAGGATACTCCGAAGCATCTTTGGGGTACGAGGAACTGGAACAGGAATCGGTATCAAATGATACGATTTCGGCCCAGGAAGAAATTTCCCGTGACACAAACCCACCGGTAAACAACCTCTCTCGCATATCGGGTCGGTCCCAGTTGTGCTTTTTTTGTGGATGTGGGGACAGACCGACACCGGTATCAATTCCAATATCACCCACCGAAACAGTTGGGAAGTTTTGTAGACCCGAATGTGCGGCCGGGTTTCTAATGAATCACACCCCCAACGTATCAATTCGCCACGACCGGTACCAGCGACTGAATACTATGTATGGGACTCCAGACGAACAAATTCGGGTCGCACCAGAACCATACACATTATTGAATCATTACGATGGAGACATGAGCCCCAATGAATACCACGACATGATGGGAGTGTGCGATGTCATCAAGACAAACCGCCTAATTAGAATCATTCCCCGAGTGGTGAACGAAACCGATACCGCATCCAATCAATCCAAGCGCACAACCGACACACCGAAAGCCCATAAATATCAAGTACGAACTGTATCAAATTTCTTCCGAAAACCAACGCCAACCACGTAGATTGGTTTTGTATCGTAATGAGTACAAAACCAATCATCCTGACCATTGACCGTTAACAACCCCACGCATCCGTTAACATTCCATCACCGCGATATCCAATAATCATCCATCCATGATGTATTATCTGTGTCTGTATCATCACATTTTTTGGGATCCATTGTATCCTCTTGGTTCAACAGTTTATAGTTTGATGGTTGGATGATTCTCGAACATTGCCAATCATGTACCAACGAATTCATTATTGGACCTGTCATTATTACTCTAGTAACTCTTTTATCAGACCTAACCATATCAGATTCCCCCCCTGCATCGATAGGGTACAATTTGAATCCCATTTCGCGTCTTGATTTCAGCGAAACGGATACGGGATCGGTTTGTGTACCCACTGTATTGGTTTTAACGGTTTTTACCAATTTATTCGCAGACATCATTTCGAAATTTAGGGCAGGGGTAGGGGAGATATGAGGTTGCCTTGTTATAGAATTGGATGGTGTATTGCTTAGAACCATTCCATATTTATGCACCATATGATGTCATTACAACATATGGCGATAAGAGTGAATATGTCATAAAATACAACGAACTGTGAATAATCTGTGAATAATCTGCACAATGTCATCATCACGCTCTTAGTTTAGGATTCACACACGTTGCCTTGGTTGGAAATATGTCGCCCGACATGCATTTATCCGCCTCACCCACCCGTGCACAACTACGAACTCCTCGGTCGGCACCAATGTAACAGTACCCGGACTTGAGTGTGTCGCCAGTATCATCATCCGCCTCCACATCGGAATCAATCTCATCGGACAGTTTCTTCAATGCGTGGTCCACGCCACCACCACCTCCACCACCACCTCCACCACCACCACCTCCACCACCTCCACCACCACCAGTCAAAGTTTTCTCCACCACATCAATCCCGCCAACCGCAACATCTTCTGCGACATCCACGGTCTTTTCCAACCCGTCCGCAGTAGTGGTGACGACTTGTTTCGCCGTTTCACCAGTTATCCACGCAAACGCGGCGACGAGTCGTCGGACGGGTCCTCCCACCGTATCAGTGATTGTATCGGTCGTATTTCCCAAAATTGTGAATACATTCAGACCCAGCACGGCGAGAATTAGAAAGATCACAATGTACTTGAGAAAGGATAGAGATTGGAACCATCCCCACACGGAAGTGGCTGTGGATTGAGTGGTGTCGGCAACGGACGTGGCAACGCCTGACGCAGTTTCTCCTAAAGAGGAGGGGATTGATGTCGCGGACGTTGCAGAGGTTAAATTCGCAAACGAATTGCTTGCATCGCGGGGTTCAAATAGCATTGTATTACGATGGGGTGATATTTTAATTCACGGGTTTCTTCGGAAAGAACATATTTGATATATGTACCAGTGGAATTTGTATCCCATTATATATGACGGTATGTTTCGTTGATTTGGGGTCCATGCGTTCCCCAGACAATGCAGATTGTATCACACGGGTCTTTTCTATACACGTATTGTCTGGATGAACTACTATGATCGGGTCGTTGTATCGTACAACGGAAACGGGTATATCTGTATAACCAAGTTGTGTCAGTACATGGAGTCTATGATGTCCGTCAATCACCACATATACGTCCATTCCGTCTCGAGATACTTCATGAACGAGTATAGACGGAATTGCTACACCAAAGTCGGTTTCTTGAATATACGATAGCAAGGCATTGGCACGAGTTTCTATAACGGATTCATGTATCAGTATGGAGTCCAGCGGGACAATATCATTTCGCGAAATAAGTCGGGCTGATAACATTCCTGTATTTATAAAACCATCCACTTCGGTATCCACCAATGATTCCAGTGCATCAAACCATCCACCGATATGGTCGGGGTTGCGAACTGCAACTCTCACAAAAGTCGGCATATCATACCCCTGTTTACCATGGCGAATAGGAAACCCCGCGGTTCTAGATACAGATACGATATTCTCCGCCAATTCACTCGACCCAACATCGATCCACAACCATGAAAGGAAATCCGCCCCAATGAATTTCCATTTGGGGAATATTCCGGAAACTCTACGAATCATTTCGGCTCTCCACACACGAGTGTCATTCCATGTATCTTGACAGTAGGATGGGGTGTTGAATGAATGTATCAGGTAGTCTCGTCCTAGGGCATTCATCGGCCACGGAGTTCGCATACGATTGAATGTCTCGTACAACATATCGCTGAATATCACTGCACTTCCAATACGAAGACCAGTAGACGAGAAGAATTTCGTCCAACTTTGGATAACTACGACAGAAACACCCCGATCGCGTTCCAACCCATTCACCCATTCGACATGCCCCAACATACTGTGGTCTAACCAATCCGCTCCGTACCAAAATAACATGGATTCGTCAACTATTAGAGTTGAATTGTCTGGAACCGATGTCTCACAGAACGCCACCATATCGTTCCACGGTAGAAACGCTCCTGTGGGATTGGATGGATTGATTACAACCACCACATCAGCAGACATGTCGTCATGCGGTACTTGATACACCCCCTGTTTGCTGAATGCATTCCTATACTCCCTATATTGAGTATCCACATTGTTTGTCTTCCATGACTTACCTGGAACAAGAGAAATAATACGGTCAATCAGTTCCGTCGCACCATTACCAAACACGGTGTTTGGTGTTTCGGTGGGTCGCAATGTCCCATACACAAACTGCATGTACTCTTCCGTCAACTCATCATCATTTTCGTTCGGGGGATAGTGTGTGGCAAGCGATTCGAATTTCTCGGGTGTCATGGTCTCAAAATAATCTCCTACAAGTCCGTGTGTGTTGGTTGTCACTGACATATCTTCCTTCAGGTTCTCAATCGTATGAACGTCTGCACCCCCGTGATACGAGCATATGGTGAGGGGGTTGGGGGCGATTGTGGTGTTGGCGACAGGTGATTCATTTATTGACGGAGAAGAGTGAGTCGTTTCCTGGTTGGTCGTTGAACCCGATATGATTTTATCCAAATATTTGGACGTGGATGTGAATGGATAATAAGGAATCAACTCAAAACAGTCCGCAATATCCGCAAAGAATTCTGCTTGTTTTTCCGCATCGGCTGTATTGGAAAATCCATGAACCACCAAATCAATATCGTTCGCCCGAAGGAACGATTTGGTTACTATCAGGGGCGCTGGGAAAATAACCCGGTCAACGATTCGCATGGACCGCACCAATTCATACCGCGCATTCTCGTCGTATATAGGGGACCGCTTGTATGGCGTTGCGTCCGCATCGGATACAACGCCCACGATGAGGCGTACATTGGAACGCACATTCTTTGCCTTTTCAAGGGCCCGAATGTGTCCTATATGAAACATATCAAACACCCCGTCAATGTAGACTGTTGTGAGCACATTATTGGTTCCACTACACTCACTCATTTATAAATTATATGTACATTTTATCTCACAGATAAAATGGTTGTGGTCATATTCTGTCTATGATGTCAAATGAGTACCCATCAACTGGTCCCAAAATATGAAATGGAACCCTCCGTAATTTCCTCTACCACACATGTGATGATTTGCGTGAAAATTTCTAGTCATAATATAAGAACTTAATTTCGTAGACGTATAATTAACATGCGGGTCTGTCCCACCCGTTACATGCGAATCTCGCGTATGTCCTCTTATTGCCTGAGAAAGCAGTAATGTTTGGAATACTCCAAAAGCCATGTACCCAAAGTTAAAAACAACTCCCGGAATAATCATCGTGCATGCATTACATAATATTATTTCTCCAATTGAGGCTCTGAAAGTAGACCACACTTCGGGTTCGTGGTCTTTGTGATGTTCGCGATGAATCGTATCATACAACCATTGGTTTTTGTGCATGGCTCGGTGGATCCAATAAAATAAAAAATCCTGAAATAAAATTCCAGGAAGAATCATTACAAAATCCGACGGTTTATTATCATAAAAATTACCGTAGGGAATATTACATATTATGTGCGTCATACACCTTACGCTTGAAAACACCAAAGGGTGTACTACCAGAAGAGATATTATTCCCGAAAACCTATTTTGACTCGAGGTTTTTTGAATGTGTTGGTAATATAATGATAACATGAGTGGGAAGGCACACGAACAAGCGACACAGAGAATGTAGAATCTCTGAAATTCTTCCACATGATTATTCATTTCATTCGGTGTAATCGACGAACTCATGGTACGGTAGTATATGTACTCAAAAACTATATAGGTTGATTATGTGAATACCAGTACAAAACAATTGTTCTTCAATCAAATGATTCGAAAACTTTGGTCAAAATCGGAAATTTCGCAGATATACAGGATGCCTTGGCAAAATTTAATTTTTGAAGCAGCCCAGGTTCACAGAAAACATTGGGATCCTTTAACCGTGCAACGGTGTACGTTGCTTTCAATTAAAACTGGAGGGTGTACGGAAGATTGCAAGTATTGTTCTCAATCAGTCCAACACAAAACCTTTGTCAAACCAACCCCAATGATGAAGACGGATGAAATAATCAATGCGGCAAAAGAGGCGAAAGAATCGGGGTCAACCCGATTTTGTATGGGATCTGCATGGAGGGAGATGGGAAAGAAGAAGAAGGCATTTCGAACAATCCTGGAGGCTATTAGGGAGATAAAAGCCATGGATCTCCAGGTTTGCTGTACCTTAGGAATGGTGACTCAAGAACAGGCAAAACAGTTGAAGGATGCCGGACTCTTTGCTTACAATCACAATTTAGATACTAGTAGAGAACACTACCCTAAAGTGATAACTACTAGAACTTACGATGATCGATTGGACACTTTAGCAAACGTACGGAGTGCTGGTCTAACCGTATGTAGTGGTATAATCTTAGGGTTAGGGGAATCAGAGGATGATAGAATATCTGCTCTTCACACGTACGCATCTATGGAAAAACATCCTGAATCCTTTCCAGTTAATGCCCTGGTTAAAGTGGAAGGAACTCCAATGTACGAAGAACCTGACAAACCGGTTGATGTTTGGGATATGGGAAGAATGATTGCGACGGCACGAATATTAATGCCGAAAACTAAAATTCGCCTTTCCGCTGGTAGAAAAGAATTTAGCGACCTCGAGCAATCTATGATGTTCATGGCCGGCGCGAACTCCATCTTTGCAGGAGATACGTTACTTACCACGAAAAATCAGAGTTTGGATGATGATCAGATAATGTTTAAACGCCTAGGAATGAAATTAGAATCCCATGTTCGCGTAAATAAATAAACGAAATACCAGCACATTATAATAATGTACTGGTATTTTAATGAGTGGTCCAAAGACACCATCGCATGGTTCTCGTACGGAAACCAACGGATGGATTCGAGTGAGTGTCGCGGGAACGCCATACGAATGCGGGTACGCCCACGGCTACCAAGTGGCGAACGAACTGAAAGCGGTGATGGACGATATGAATGGGATTCTCATGAACGAATACGGGATGGAATTGGATACGATGTGTGCGATTGTGAATGAAATATACGGGAAAACAATACGTACGTACGAGGGGGGCGACATATACCGCGAGATTGAGGGAATTCGTGCCGGGTGCGCGGCCCGCAAATACGCGATTTCCATGGAAGAGTTGATTTTCTGGAACACTTATTATTCGTTGGACTACATTGTACCAATGTTCGCCGATGTGGTTGCACGCACCCC
>Ga0308007_10001464_pt1 | contig 10381 bp, 20 predicted proteins | sample Neamet71_FD_203152 | JGI IMG/M metagenome (GOLD analysis project Ga0308007, IMG submission 203152) | Marine microbial communities from water near the shore, Antarctic Ocean - #71 | ecosystem: Environmental > Aquatic > Marine > Unclassified | place: Southern Ocean | collected 2014-06-07
TATAATAATATTAGATCTGTAGAATCACGGTAGTACACTCAGGGTATGTCGGCTTATTAAAACTATTTACCCCCACTCAGAGGGCCTCTCTGTGGCTCTCAGAGCATACCAGGGGTGAATCGGGGGTGTTATGAGTGATACGACAGACACAGCTGTGAGTAGGTCGATAAAATTATAATTATTAATATTTATTTTTAGCTGCTACTTGACATCGGCGCTCAGAGTACTATATAATACTTATAGTATATACTTTAAGTGACTCTGAGTGTACTTAAAGTATTACCTCTAGTATTTATTATTTTTATATAATATAATTAATACATACTTAAAGTAATACTTAAAGTAATACTTAAAGTAATACTTAAAGTACCCCTTTTAGATGTACAATTTTTTTGTCGTAGGTCTAAAAAGACTTGACCTCAAAAGATTTAAAGGTATAACTAGTAATGTCAAAACCAAAAATGTTTGCTTCAGACTCCGTACTGGAGGAATTCTACCTAGCTCTAGCTGGTAAAGATGAAGCAAGGATGCGCAGAGTACACATACCGAGATCGGATGTATTTTACGTAAGAGAAAAGATTCACCAAGACACTGGAACCAAATATACATTAGATCACGTTGAGAGAGCTATGTACTTGGAAGGTATGCTTGAACGTAAAGACGTACTTGACCCTGGACGTAAGAGAGAATACGAATGACTTCCTTCGAAGAAGCTGATAAGAATGGTGATGGTGCTATTAAGAAGCCTGAATGGGACGAATTACTATTAGATGATAAACGCAGGCGGATAGAAGATGACGATGCCCACAGGGACCAAACTAGGAAGATGGCTTGGTTCGCTCTATGGGGAATGTTACTTTATCCTTTTGCTGTGGTCCTCACAAGTGCGCTTGGCTTGGGAGAGGCTTCTTCCATTATTGGCAGCATGGCCAGTATTTATTTTGTGTCTGTTGCTGGGGTGGTATCTGTCTTTATGGGTGTTACCAACTTAGCTAAGAAGGCAGTCGAAAAGAAACCGCAAGGAGTTGATAGCAGATGATCGGACAACTCATAGGTGCAGTAGGTGGACTAGCTTCGTCTTACCTAGATGGTAAGGTAGCAGTACAGAAAGCTAATGCAGAGATCAGGGTTAAGCAAGCTACAGGTGAGCTTGACTGGGACATAGCTGCAATGAACAGCACTCAGAATAGCTGGAAGGATGAATGGATTACTTTACTTTTTAGTATCCCACTTATCCTCGCATTCTGTGGAGACTGGGGTAATGAGATAGTACAAGCTGGTTTCACTGCATTAGAAGTTATGCCGACATGGTATCAGTATTCCTTAGGTGGTATTGTAAGTGCTAGCATCGGTATGAGATCAGTATCTAAATTCTTTACAGGGAAAAAATAACATGAGACCTAAGTCAAGACCAGCATCTTTAAATGTAGACTCAATGAGCACAACAAATGCTCTGACAAGAAATAGAGATCTAAGTCCCAGTGCTGAAATGCGTGAGCCTTCTCCTGCAGATCATAATGACATGCGTAAAACAGGTATGTTTAAAAACATAACTATACGTCCTAAAGCTAGAAAGAAACAACAATGAGCTTTAACTTATCCCAACGTAGTCTTAACAAAATGCGTGGTGTAGATGAAACTCTTGTAGCTGTAGTTAAACGTGCCATAGAACTTACAAAGATAGACTTCGGAGTTATCTATGGTATGCGTACAGAAGAAGAGCAAGAGAAACTTGTAGCGGCAGGTAAGTCTCAGACTATGAAGTCTAAGCACCTAGTAGGCAGAGCAGTGGATTTGATGGCCTATGTAGATGGTAAAGGCTGCTGGGAACTCAACGTCTATGACGACTTGTGTGATGCAATGAAAGAAGCTGCTAAGGAACTTAGTATAGCTATCAAGTGGGGTGCTGCTTGGTCTGAAGGAGATATTCGTACTTACCCTGGCACAGCTGAAGATGCAATGATGGCATACGTAGACTTACGTAGAAGCCAAGGGCGTAGACCCTTCATCGACGGACCACACTTCGAACTAATGTAGACTAATGATTGATCCCATAACTGCTGTAGGTTTAGCAACCAGTGCATTCAATATCTTAAAACAAGGTATCAATGCAGGTAAAGACATACAGGAAATGAGTGGGACATTAGCTAAGTGGGGTTCTGCCTTCAGCGATTTTAGTTACGCAGAAGACAAAGCTAAGAACCCACCCTTCTATAAGATGATGAGTGATAACTCTTCTAATGCTATTGAGATCTTTGCACAAAAGAAAAAGATGCAGCAGATGAGAAAAGAGATTAAGGATCACATCTCTTGGACATACGGTCCCTCCGCTTGGGAAGAAGTGTTAGCAATTGAAGGTGAGATGAGACGGATACGTAAGGAAGAAGCTTACAAGAAACAAGAGTTCATAGACAATGCTATTAATGGTGTACTTGGAACTGTAATCTTTCTTGTAGCCGCACTGGGTGTAGGAACTGCAATGTACTACCTAGGCAAACATCAAGGGAAGTGGTAATGGCTATTGAGTACAGGGGTGAAAAGTTTGAGGGTTACAACAAACCAAAGCGTACCCCCAAACATCCTACGAAGTCCCACGTTGTACTTGCCAAAGAAGGTGAGACCATTAAGCTCATCCGCTTCGGTGAACAAGGAGCCTCAACAGCAGGTAAACCCAAAGCGGGTGAATCTGACCGCATGAAGGCTAAGCGTAAGAGTTTTAAGGCTAGACATGGTAAGAATATTAAAAAGGGTAAGCTCTCAGCAGCTTACTGGGCTGACAAGGTTAAGTGGTAATGACTGAGGCTCTTGGTGTAATACTAGTTTGTATGAGTGCTTTAGCTGAGCATTGTAACATTGTTACTAGTCCTCACGTATTCAGTACGTTAGAGGAATGTGAAGCAGACGTTATAAGTGAAGCACGTAAGATTAAAGCTAAGTACAGTCAGGCAATTATAAAGCCTAACTGTGCTGAGTTAAAGTATAATGGAGAATCTGTATAATGGCTAAGAGTAAGTCTACAGTAAATGCAGCGGGTAACTACACTAAACCTGGTATGCGTAAGAAGGTTGTAGCTTCTGTAAAGGCTGGCTCTTCAGGTGGTAAACCTGGGCAGTGGTCTGCACGTAAAGCTCAGATGGTAGCTAAAAAATATAAAGCAAAAGGTGGTGGATACAAATGATACGGTATTTAAAAAGATTATTATGTGCTTTGTTTAATCGCAAGTGTAGTCCAAAATGTGACTGCTGCTAGTATAACTTTAGTTAAAGGTGGGGTATAGGTCATGAAGGGCGTAAAGCATTATAAAAAAGATGGCACTGAGCATAAAAGCGGCACTCACAAGATGCCTGACGGATCTTTACACACAGGGAAACTTCACAGTAAGACCAGTGTAAAACTATTTCACTATAAAGATTTAAGTAAAACCGCAAAGGCTAAGTCTGATGGCAATATCAAAAAGTCAAAAAAGTCTTAAAGACTGGACTAAAGAAGACTGGGGCACTAAGAGTGGTAAGCCTAGTGGTAAGACTGGCGAGAGGTACCTGCCTAAGAAGGCTAGAGAGTCCTTGTCGTCAGCTGAGTATGCAGCTACGACTAAAGCTAAGCGTAAGGGTACAGCTGCGGGTAAACAGTTTGTTAAACAACCAAAAGAAATTGCAAAGAAAACTTCAAAATTTAGAGCAGCAGAAGGTGGACTTACTATGAAAAAAGGTATGCACAAGATGCCAGATGGTAGCATGATGAAGAACTCGGATATGAAATCAGGGTATATGTACGGTGGCATGGCTAAGAAAAAGACTGGCTACATGAGTGGCGGTATGACTAAGAAGCCTATGAAGTCTGGTTATACAGATGGTGGAATGGTCAAAGCTAATTGCGGTGCATCTATGAAAGCAACTCAAGGTAAAAAGAAATGAACTTCCTAGATTACAAAACTAAACTAGAAGAACATGGCTACACTGTCACTGCAGAAAATGTAACAACTCGTATGGGTGATGTGCTTGCTGCATTTGACCCCTATGGTTCTTACTGGTGTGTAGACTCTAAAGTATCTGAGATTCTTTCTGAAGAAGTCCCGATTGAAAAGATTGCTGAAATACTCCGTACATCTTCAAAAAAAGTAAGAGCACGTACTGATAAAGGTCATTACGTAAAAGATGACCCAAGTACACCTGAGAATGAGGCCTGGACTACTAAAGCAGTTAAGAAGATTAAAAAATCCAGAGGAAAAAATAATGGCTGATAAAGAATTAGAGGGTAAACCTCGTACTGTAGGTGCTGCAAAGAAAGCAGGCTCTAAATTCTTTTATGATAAAAAGGGTACTAAGAAACTTGCTGTGACTGCAGAAGAACTTAAGAAGTCTGGTAAAAGTCTTACACAGTGGGCTAACGAATGGAAAAAACCAGCGTCCAGTACAGTTGTAAGCAAGTCCCTACGTCCCAAGAAGAGACCACCCAGTGATGTAAAAGGCTATAAACCAGAGCCAGTCACCGTAAAAGAATTAGATGACCCTTCGACTGCAAGCGGTCGTGGGGATGGAAAAGCTGAAGTTAAAAAGCGTAGGTCAAAAAATAATATGACAACTACCGCTTCAAGTAATAGAGGTAAAAGTTTTGGTACAAGAGTAAGAAAGAGAAAACCAGGTGGCCCTGATCCACTAGGCCTAGCTGGCAAAAAAACTTATGTAAGTGCTCTTAAAAAGAGTGACTTAACAAAACTTAAAAGTTATACCTTTAAGGAATGGGATGCAATGAGTAAAGATGAACGTAAAAAATTACGTCTTCCAATGACTGCCTACCCAGTAAGTAAAAAAATGAAGGTTGTTCAAAGACCTTTAAATATGCGCCAGCCGTAGAAAGATAAATAATGACGCAATTTACCCAAGGCAAACCATCTCGTATAAGATCAGTGTACGGCCACAACGAAGGCACTACAACTGAGGATGTGTACACTTGCCCACCTAACTGTGTAGCAGAGGTTACTTTTATTCACATTGTGAATGGGGGTAATAGTACTAGGACTGTTGTTCTAGCTTGGTATGTTGCTGCTGATGATTATACTTCTCTATTCCTATCTGATAAAAGTCTTGCTACAAATGTACATGTAACCCTTAGTGATATTGACCTTGTACTACAAGCTGGAGATAAAATAAAGGTTACACCGTCTGGATCAGGTCACATCGACACTACTATCACTGTTACAGAGACCTTTGTCCCAGTAGGGTAATAACGGGGTTGCATTATTAGCATTGGTGTGTTATAACTATTTATGTAAAACTATCCTAGCCCAAGTAAGGGTTTACTCAAATTAGGATAGAAGAATGATAAAAAGTATTAAAGGTTTCGCTAACCGTGTATGGGATCGTCATGTTGAACGTATGCAACGCAGAGCAGACTACTGGATACTAAACAATATGTCAGCAAAAGACTTGCGTGACATAGGTATTACACGTACTGAAATAAGGCAGAAAATATATGGGCCGCAACCTCACTGAAAAACAACAAGCATTCTTGGATGCATTGTTTGAAGAAGCCGAAGGCAACCCTGTTAAAGCTCTTAAGCTTGCAGGGTATGCCGAAGGCACGTCTTCTACTACCCTCATGTCTGCTTTAAAAGAAGAAGTAGCTGAGAAAACTAAAGACTTCATCGCAACTCGTGGACCAGCAGCAGCTTGGGCTATGATGCAGGTAATGAGATCCCCCACCGACTTGGGCAACAAAGAGAAGATGGCAGCTGCAAAAGACTTTATGGATCGTGCTGGTTTTGTTAAGACTGACAAGATTGAAGTAAGATCAGAAAGTCCTTTGTTTATCCTGCCTCCGAAAGAAAATGAAAACTAAAACTTGGAAGTTACCTAAACCTGAAAAGGTTGGGGGTGAATGGGAATGGGTACCGTTAGTAAGAGTAGGAAGATTTCTTCCATTTGGCTATGGACAAGACCCTAGTGATGCTGATATACTATTACCAATCCCAGAAGAACTAGAGCTTTTTGAACAAGCTAAGAAGCACTTAGGTCAGTATAGTTACCGTGAGGTATCTGCATGGTTAAGTGAAACTTCTGGTAGATATATCTCCCATGTAGGTTTGTTTAAGAGGGTTAAGATTGAGCAAAAACGTAAGGCAGCAACTTCAATCCAACGCTTCTACGCCGAAAAATATAAAGAAGCAGCAGAAAAAGCGGAAAAGCTTGAAAGCAACCGACTTGGTAAAAGACAGCCAGTCGGAGAAAGTTCCAGCTCAGGTTAAGCCTGCACCGATTGATGTAATACAAGCTCAACGAGAAATACTCTTTGAGCCTAACCCAGGCCCACAGACAGACTTCCTCGCATCTACTGAGCAGGAGGTACTTTATGGAGGATCTGCTGGGGGCGGTAAGTCCTACGCAATGGTAGCTGACCCAGTTCGCTACTTGAATAACCCTAACGCCCAGATGCTTTTAGTTCGTCGTAGTACAGAGGAACTAAGGGAGCTTATCTCAGTATCTAAACAACTATACCCACGGGCTATCCCAGGTATTAAGTTTATGGAAAGAGATAAGACTTGGGTAGCTCCTAGTGGTGCTACTCTCTGGATGTCTTACCTTGACCGTGACGATGATGTCATGAGGTACCAAGGGCAGGCTTTTAACTGGATTGGTTTTGATGAGCTTACTCAGTGGGCTTCACCTTATCCCTGGAACTACATGAGGTCACGCTTACGTTCTACCTCGACCAGTGGACTGCCTCTCTACATGAGGGCTACTACTAACCCTGGAGGTCCAGGCCATCAGTGGGTTAAGAAGACTTTTATTGATCCTGGTACTCCTAGGAAACCTTTCTGGGCTACTGATACTGAAACTGGTGAAACTATTGCTTGGCCTAAAGGCCACTCAAGAGAAGGCCAACCTTTATTTAAGAGAAGGTTTATCCCTGCCACTCTGTTTGATAATCCCTATCTTGCAGATGATGGTATGTACGAAGCTAACCTACTATCACTCCCAGAGCATCAGAGAAGACAGTTGCTTGAAGGGGATTGGGATGTCAACGAAGGCGCAGCTTTCCCAGAGTTTAATAGATCAATTCATGTCATTGAACCCTTTGAAATACCACACAGCTGGGCAAGATTTAGAGCCGCAGATTATGGTTACGGATCTTACAGTGGCATAGTCTGGATTGCAGTCGCACCAGATGAGCAACTAATTGTTTATCGTGAGATGTATGTCCAGAAGGTTTTAGCTACAGACCTTGCAGATATGATATTAGAGGTTGAGTCTGAAGAGAAGATACGTTATGGTGTACTCGATAGTTCCTTGTGGCACAAACGTGGTGATACCGGTCCTTCTCTAGCAGAGCAAATGATTGTTAAAGGGTGCCGATGGAGACCTGCAGATAGATCTAAAGGTTCTAGAGTATCAGGTAAAAACGAGATACACAGACGACTGCAGGTGGACGAGTTTACAGAGGAACCTAGACTAGTTATCTTTAATAGTTGCAGAAATCTAATCTCACAACTCCCATCTATACCATTAGATAAAAACAACCCTGAAGATGTAGACACTCACGCAGAAGATCACCTTTATGACGCACTACGTTACGGTGTAATGACAAGACCAAGAAGTAGTTTATTTGATTATAACCCAGCTTCAAACACGGGGTTCCAAGCAAGTGATCCTAATTTCGGTTACTAAGGAAAAATCATGGCAGAAGAAGACAACAACTTTACTAGCGACGAAATGTACATGGATGACATAGAGTCTTCTCATATTGAAGACCGTGGTGATCCAGAGGATTACAATGACCCGACTGTTGGTAACATTGTAGGATTCGTTGAACAGAAGTTCTCTAAAGCTGACACTGCACGTCACTCTGATGAGCAACGCTGGATTAAAGCATACAGAAACTATCGTGGTATCTACGGTCCAGATGTACAGTTTACTAGTACTGAAAAGTCTAAGATCTTTGTTAAAGTTACAAAGACTAAAGTACTTGCGGCTTACGGACAGATCACTGACGTTTTGTTTGGTGGTAACAAATTCCCTATTACTATTGATCCTACAACTCTTCCAGAGGGTGTGTCTGAATCTGTCTACTTTGATAGTAACCCACAGGTTGACCAGATGAGTAAGCAAGCTGGTACTGATGAGCTTCAAAAGCTTATGCCAGGTGAAACGCTTGTAGACTTTAAAGAGAGAGTTGGCGGAATGCAGGAGAAGCTTTCTCCTGTAGAAGATAAACTTAAAGAAGGTCCAGGTACTACACCTACAGCCATTACCTCTCACCCTGCAATGGTTGCAGCTAAGAAGATGGAAAAGAAAATACATGACCAGCTAGAAGAGTCTAACGCCAATAAGCAACTACGTACAGCTGCTTTTGAATGCGCACTTTTTGGTACTGGTATTATGAAAGGTCCATTTGCTCTTGATAAAGAGTATCCGAACTGGGATGAAAACGGTGACTACAATCCAACCATTAAAACTGTGCCACAAACCTCTAGTGTTTCTATCTGGAACTTGTACCCTGACCCTGATGCTTCTAATATGGAAGAAGCTTCCTATGTAATTGAACGTCACAAGATGTCTCGCAGCCAGCTACGTGCTTTGAAGCGTAGACCTTTCTTCCGTGAGAATGCTGTAGATGCTGCTATTGACATGGGTGAGTCCTACACTAAAGAGTGGTGGGAACAAGTCATGGAGGATGCAGGTCAGGAAACTAAATCAGAACGATATCAAGTCCTAGAGTTTTGGGGGTATGTAGATACCTCTATGTTAGAAGATCACGATATTGATATCCCTAAAGAGTTGGAGAATGCAGAAGAAGTAAGCGTCAATATCTGGATTTGTAATGGACAAGTACTTCGTCTTGTAATGAATCCGTTCACTCCTTCATACCTACCTTACTACGCAGTACCCTTTGAGGTTAATCCTTACAGCTTCTTTGGTGTAGGTATTGCTGAGAACATGGACGATACACAGACCCTTATGAATGGGTTCATGCGTATGAGTGTAGACAATGCTGCACTGTCAGGTAATCTTCTTATTGAGATTGACGAGACTAACCTAGTACCTGGACAAGACCTATCTGTGTACCCTGGAAAAGTCTTTAGGCGTCAAGGGGGTGCCCCTGGTCAGAGCATCTTTGGAACTAAGTTCCCCAACGTATCTAATGAGAACATGCAGATGTTTGACAAAGCACGTCAACTCTCTGATGAGTCTACAGGTTTAGCATCATTCTCTCACGGACAGACAGGTGTATCTGGAGTAGGTAGAACTGCATCAGGTATCTCAATGCTTATGTCAGCTGCTAATGGTAGCATCAGGACTGTAGTTAAGAACGTAGATGACTATCTACTAGGTCCACTGGGTAAAGCTTTCTTTAGTTTTAATATGCAGTTTGACTTCGACCCAGAGATCAAAGGTGACTTGGAAGTTAAAGCCCAAGGTACCGAAAGCCTGATGGCTAACGAAGTACGTAGTCAGAGACTCATGCAGTTTCTTGGTGTCGTCAGTAATCCAGCCCTTGCACCTTTTGCAAAAATGGATTATATTGTTCGTGAGATTGCAAAGAGCATGGACCTTGATCCTGACAAAGTTGCAAACTCTCTAGGTGATGCTGCTGTACAAGCAGAGATACTCAAGAAGTTCCAAGAAGCTAATCCACCACCAGCACCACCTCCAGGTGCACCAGCACCTCAAGGAGGCCCACAGGGTGCTCCAGCAGGGGTACAAGTACAAGACACCACCGGAAGCGGTGGAGGTCAGATAGGTACAGGTACAGCCCCAACTCCAGGTGAGCAAGGCTTCTCAGCTAATACAGGTCCAGTTCAATAATGCACAATCTTAAACCTATGGTAAATGATAAGGCTCTTTGGGAATCTTTTCTCGAAGAGCTACAAGAACGTCTACACGAAGTACATAGACAAATGGAACAATCCCCTAATGCTGAGGATTTATTTCGTTTGCAAGGCCATGCAGCCTGCCTAAACAAGTTTAAATTCTTGAGGGATAAAGTTAATGGCTGAAGTTAAGACTTATCCAATAAAAAATTAAAAGAGATTGGATTTTATGTAGAAAAACCCCACGGAAAACCTAGAGAAATTAAAAAGGAAAGTTTCCTTAGTAGTATACTAGAGAAGTTTGGATTTGCCCAAGGAGGCGTAGTAGACGACATGAATAGACAAATGGAAATGTTTGCAGTAGGTGGGCTTAGCGACGATGGCATGACCCGTGACCCAGTGTCAGGTAATGATATTCCCCCAGGTTCTATGGCAGAAGAAGTACGGGATGATATCCCAGCACAACTCTCTGAGGGTGAGTATGTCGTACCTGCTGATGTTGTTCGTTTCTTTGGTGTAAAATACTTTGAAGATCTACGCACAGAAGCTAAAATGGGCTTGTCAAACATGGAA
>Ga0308007_10001468_pt1 | contig 10371 bp, 19 predicted proteins | sample Neamet71_FD_203152 | JGI IMG/M metagenome (GOLD analysis project Ga0308007, IMG submission 203152) | Marine microbial communities from water near the shore, Antarctic Ocean - #71 | ecosystem: Environmental > Aquatic > Marine > Unclassified | place: Southern Ocean | collected 2014-06-07
GCGGGCTCTTGAAGAACAAGCTGACAAACGCGACAAGATCTTCTGGATTATTTCTATAGTTTCTATTGGTCTTTTAATCGCGGCGGGTACAGGCGGTCTGATTTGGGGCGCGGCATTGTGGGCAGGGAGTAATAGGTAATGGATGAATTTACACGGGCGGATGTAAATAACAGCGGGGCCATCGAAAGAAATGAATGGGCTTTGCTTGAGTTAGATGACAGGCGAAAGCGTATAGATGACGAAGACCTGAAGCGGAACGCTGAACGGCGCTATACAGGGTTCGCACTAGCAGGAATGTTGATTTACCCGTTTATTATCCTGTTGGCGTCTGTGCTGGGATTTGACAAAGCGGCTTCTCTTATAACAGATATAGCTAGTGTATACGTCATTGCGGCCAGCGGAGTTGTTGCTGCTTTTATGGGCTTCAACGCCTACTCTGCAAAAGCAGACAACAAAAAAGCTTCTGTTTCTTACGACGAAAGGGCGATGGAAAAATGAGTTTATTATCTAGCTTAATAGGACCAGTTACAGGGATCTTAGATAAAGTAATTCCTGACTCTGACATGAAAGCCAAGCTGGCACATGAGATTGCAACAATGTCTGACAACCATGCCCAACAGGCCTTGCTTGCTCAGTTAGAGATTAACAAGGCAGAAGCGGCGTCGGGCAGCTTGTTCAAGGGCGGCTGGCGTCCCTTTGTTGGATGGATTTGTGGGTTTTCTTTACTGTACCACTTCATCCTCTGCCCCCTGATTATATTTGTAGTGACACTTTCTGGTGCAGAGATCCCGCCTCTGCCTGAGTTTGACATGGGTTCTCTTATGACCGTGCTACTTGGGATGCTTGGTATTGGTGGTTTAAGAACTTATGAAAAGAAGTCTGGGTTAACTAAGTAAGGAGTTTATAAAATGAAATGGTTATTGTTCTCTTACTGGTGGATGTTGTTGACGGGAAAGAAGTCCCCGTCCAAACGCGGACGACCCAAAGGTTCTAAAAACAAACCTAAAAAACGAACCTATAAAACAAAGCCTAAGTAATGTGGGTGTTGGTCTGGATGCAGTTCGTTGTGGGGACGCCTTTGCAATACTTTCAATTAAACAGCTTTGAGAGTAGAACTGTATGTGAACTGTATAAGGAGCAGGCGAAGGTTATGGTAACAAGTAACAATATGGCCGTTGCTTGTTTAATTGTAAGGATAGAAAAATGACTTTTAAATTAAGCGCGAAAAGCGAAGCAAAGCTGGAGGGTTTAGACCCACGTCTTATCGCGGTTGTTAAATCAGCCATTCACAAAACAAAAATAGATTTTGGTGTGATCTGCGGCATGAGAACGCTAGAAGAGCAGACCAAGCTTGTCGCGGCTGGTGCTTCTCAAACTATGAAAAGTAAACACTTGCAGGGCTATGCCGTAGACCTAATGGCGTATATTGGCTCCCGGGGCTCTTGGGAACTAAATCTATATGATGATATTGCGGATGCTATGGCTGAAGCTGCTAGGGAAGTAGACGTTCCTATTCGTTGGGGCGCAGCTTGGAACATATCAAACGTAGCTCAGTTTCACGGCGGGACTATGGAAGATGCCATGAACAGTTATATTGATGAGCGCAGGACACAAGGTCGTAGACCGTTCATTGATGGGCCGCATTTTGAGCTTATGGTTTAAATCTCTATTGCCTTTCTAATAAATTATAGTAATCTGCGTATCAGATAAACTGGGATTTTATAAGAATGGATGAGATATTTATTGCGGAAGCAGTTTTCCGTATGGTACGAGAAAGACGACAGAACATTGTTGACCAAATGCAATACGGCAATGTGAAGTCGCAGGAGCAATATCGTGAGCTTATGGGGAATTTAGACTCCCTAAATCATGTGGAACAGGAACTCAAGGGCCTGCTAGATAAACAGGAGCGTAGTAATGACTAAAGCGCAAACAGTAAACTTGAAAGCAGCAAAAGAGGCCGTTGCAGGTCTCGGAAAAGAAAAAGTGCTGGATCCCGAAAAAATCGGGGAAAGTCTCTTAGAAAGAATGCCCGGCCCAACTGGTTGGCGACTGTTGATTCTTCCGTACCGCGGCAAGGGTCAGACAGAAGGCGGCATATATCTTCCCAACCAAGTTGTTGAGGAAAATGCGGTCTCCACCCAAGTAGGATACGTCCTAAAGGTCGGTGAATTAGCGTATCAGGACACGGATAAGTTTCCGCATGGACCGTGGTGCGCGAAAGGTGATTGGGTAATGTTTGCCCGGTACGCTGGCTCTCGTTTCCGGATTGACGGTGGAGAGGTTCGTATTCTTAACGACGACGAGATTTTGGCCACGATCCAAAGTCCCGAAGATGTTTTACATTTCTAGGAGTAAAAAATGACTGAAGTAAACCAAATAGAACTTGATTTAGATGCCGAAGATACCGGACCTGTTGATGTTGAAGTTTTAACTGAGGCCCCTGTTTCAGAAGATGACTCTTTTGATCGTGCCGAAAATGCAACACAGAAGCGCATTGACCGACTTACTAAAAAGATGCGTGAGGCAGAGCGCCGTGAAAGCGAGGCTTTAAACTTTGCAAAGCAGGTTCAAGGTGAATCTCAACAACTTAAAAGCCGCATGGCTAACTTGGATACGAGTTACGTTAACGAGTATACAAACCGAGTTAACACTCAATTAACCCAAGCGGAGCAAGAGTATGCTCGTGCTATGGAGATGGGTGACAGCCAAGCAGCCGTTGAGGCAAACCGTAAGCTAACGTCTCTTTCGATTGAAAATGACCGTGCTTCTCAGGCAAAGATGCAACAAGAACGTGCAAACGCTCAACGTGCGCAACAGCAGCCGCAACAACAGCAGCAGCCACAACAGCAGGAAATGCGCCGTCCAGATCGTAAAGCCGAGTCTTGGGCAGAGAAAAACGAATGGTTTGGTCAAGACGATGCTATGACCTACGCCGCGTTTGGCATCCATAAAACCCTTGTAGAGGAAGAAGGGTTTGACCCGAAGAGCGATGACTACTATAATGAACTAGACAGTCGCATTAGCAGTAAGTTTAATACGACCTCAAACAACACTAGCAGACGTGCCGTCCAGACGGTTGCTGGGGTTTCAAGACAAACATCTGGGCGCAGCAGTGGGAAAAAGGTTCGACTCACTCCGAGCCAAGTCGCTATCGCGAAAAAATTGGGTGTGCCGCTAACTGAATACGCAAAATACGTGAAGGATTAGAACTATGTCAGAGAACAAAATTGATCGAACGCCTCACGCAAACAAAACTAGGGAGAAGACGGCTGCGCGTAAGCCGTGGGCTCCCCCGTCTATGCTAGATGCACCGCCTGCACCGGATGGTTATAAACATCGTTGGATTCGCGCCGAAACGCGTGGGTTTGATGATCGGAAAAACATCAGCGCTAAAATGCGCGAAGGTTGGGAACTTGTCCGTCAGGATGAATACCCCGACTTTGAATCCCCGGTAGTCGAAACAGGTAAATATGAAGGTGTCTTTGGAGTTGGCGGTTTAATGCTTGCTCGTATCCCTGTTGAAACAATCGCTGAACGGACGGCCTATTTTGCCAAGCGCAATACAGACCAGATGGAAGCGGTGGATTCTGACATGATGCGGGAGAACGCACACTCAACTATGACGATCAGTAACCCTGACCGTCAATCTCGCGTAACCTTTGGCGGCTCTGGAAAATAGGCCGTCTTTTTACATATGGAGCTAAGATATGGCTAATACACTAACAGGTGGCTATGGTCTTCGTCCTATTAGTAAAGTTGGTGGAAACGTTAACTCAACTGGTATTACTCAGTATGAGATAAAAAGTGACTACTCAACTGCCATTTTTAACGGTGGTATTGTTATTCCAGTAAACACTGGAACAATAATATTGACCGATCAAGCGGTTGCTCCGCTTGGTGTAATGGCTGGAGTCGAATACGTAGACTCTACTACTAAGAAGCGAACCTTCCTAAACTACTGGCCCGGTTCTAACAGCGTCAGCGTTGACACAAATTTCCCGATACTGGCGTCTGTATATGACGACCCGTTTCAGCTATTTGTAGTAGCCGCGGACGGAACAAATACAAGCAGAGCGACAGCCCAGCTTGATGTGTTCATCAACTGTAATATGGCAGCAGTAGGCGGTGGCAGCACTAATACCGGAATGTCTTCTGACATGCTGGACATTAGTACGGCAGCAACAACTAACACGTTGGATGTTCGGATTGTAGGTCTTTATAATGATCCTTCAAACGAAGATTATGCTGCTTTAGGTCATCAATATATTGTTCGTCTAAACGGTCACTTCAACAACGGTAATACTATCGCTGTTGGTACTTACGCAACAACTGGCATTTAAGGAAGGGATATAGAATATGGCTATTTCTCGCGCACAACTAGCGGCAGAGCTAGAACCCGGCCTAAATGCTTTATTTGGGCTTGAATACGATCGTTACGAGAACGAACATGGCGAAATCTTCGATGAAGAAAGCTCAGACCGAGCTTTTGAGGAGGAAGTTATGCTCGGTGGTTTTGCAGCAGCACCACTTAAAGGAGAAGGCACTGCCATCTCGTTTGATGATGCTCGTGAAACATACACTGCTCGTTACACTCACGAAACTATCGCACTTGCGTTTTCAATTACCGAAGAAGCTATTGAGGACAATCTCTATGATCGTCTTGCTTCCCGTTATACGAAAGCACTTGCTCGTTCGATGGCTCAAACAAAGCAGATTAAAGCTGCTGCGATCTTGAACAACGCGTTCTCTGCTACGGGCGGCAACGCTCTTGGTGATGGCGCAGCACTTTGTTCAGCTTCGCATCCGTCTTTGTCCGGCAACCAGACCAACCTTCTCGCCACTGCGGCAGACCTCAACGAAACCTCCTTGGAGCAGATGTTGATTGATGTTGCAGGATTTACTGATGAGCGCGGTCTTAAAATTGCAGTTCGTGGAACGAAACTTATCATTCCAAAAGAATTGCAGTTTATTGCAGAGCGGGTTTTAAACTCCAATCTGCGTAGCGGTACTTCAGACAATGACAACAACGCAATGAAGAACATGGGCATGTTGCCAGAAGGTGCGGTGGTTAACCACTTCCTGACTGACACAGATGCTTTCTTCATTAAGACTGATGCTCCAAACGGCTTTAAGTTCTTTAACCGTTCAGCAATTAAAACTGCCATGGAAGGCGATTTTGATACTGGTAATATGCGGTTTAAGGCTCGTGAGCGTTACTCCTTTGGCGTAAGCGACTGGCGTTCCGTATTTGGAACTCCCGGCGCAGCGTAAAGCACGTCATATTGGCAAAAGGAGGGGCAGCCTAGGTTGCCCCTTTCTTTTTGTCCAACGCTAATGTAACATGTGATTATCCCTGACAGTCGTATTTTGCGGCTGACTTAACCCTGACAGGAGATTCTCATGGGTAATTCTACATTTAGCGGACCAGTGCGTTCAGAAGGCGGCTTTCAGGTTGTTTCTAGAAATGCAACAACTGGTGCTTTTACAACTGTAGCGAACACGGCTTCAACAGGCATTGTAACAAACAAATTCGTAAAGCACGTTGGCTTTGCATCTGGAGTTACAGTAAACACAACCGCAGGCGACAGCCCCACGATTGGTGAGTTTACACAACCCGCCGATACAATCATCACTAACATTAAGATTTTTTGTGACGTTGCTCCAGTTATTGGAAGTGGTGACATTGGATACGAAGTTGGTACATCGTCTTCTGGCTCACAAATTGTTGCGACTCAGGCAGACGAAATCTTGGATGCTGGTACAACCGTTGTTGTACACAACGTAACGGTGACTGCATTAGTTCTTCAGACGCAAGATGGCACGACAGCCCCAGCCTCTGTTCAGTATACAGACGCTGAAAGAACTATCTTCTGCAACATCACTAATACCGTTAATGCGACAACAGCAGGATCGTTCACATTTATCATTGAGTACGTTCAGATTGCGTGATTATTAATTTGGTGGGGTTAACGCCCCACCTTTTATTATAGGAGATTAATATGGCAGGATCAGACGTAACCCCAGTCATCATCAGCGATGAGGTGGCGGCAGACCCAAACGGTGTTTCAACGATAGCCGCCGTTGGTAACAACGCCGCATTAACAATTAACGGGGCATTGGCTTCTGGCGGTAGCGTTACAAACGCTTCAGGCAGACAGGTAACAATCTTGTCCGCAGGCGACGATGACGGTATTTCGTTTACCATAGTAGGGACTGATGTAAACGGCGCTTCTCTTACTGAAAGCCTTACAGGGGCCGACGATGGAACCGCAACTAGCGCTGGATATTTTAAAACAATTACAAGCATAACCGCAGTTGGGGACCCCGCTGGCAACGTAACCGCAGGTATTAATGCTAATGCGGCAGACGTAATCTTCGCGGGACGCACTCGTTTGCAAGGGTTTTCTTTTTATTCTGGCGGGACCGCTGGAAAAGCTAACTTACGGAACGGTGGTGTTACGGGCACAGAACTAATTCAGTTTCGCTCTATTGGGACGGACAACGCTTCTGACGACCCGTTTATGCCTGATGAGGGCGTACTGTTTAAAGACGGTTGCTTTGTTACATTCGTTATCGGGCAGTTTGATCTTATGATGTTCTACCACGCGTAGGAGTTTTTCTTGAGCAAAGATAAGCCGATAAAAAGAAACAAGACTAATTACCGTCCCACTAAATCTGGGGCGGGAATGACTAAGAAGGGCGTTGAGGCTCACCGAAAAAAGAACCCCGGATCTAAACTGAAGACCGCGGTTACTGGTAAGGTTAAGGCCGGAAGTAAAGATGCCAAGCGCCGCAAGTCTTATTGCGCCCGTTCTTTGGGCCAGATGAAAAAGTTTCCAGAGGCTGCAAAAGATCCTAACAGTCGTTTGCGCCAAGCTCGTAAAAGATGGAAGTGTTAATATGACAATAAGCCGTGGTCAAATGAACAAACAAATCACTACTTCTCCTCGCAAAAAAGTCGCTATGCCCAGAGGCTTGAGTTATTTTAGAAACGGTGGAGAAGCTTCAAAAAAGTCTAAGGGCAGTAAAATATGTCCTTCTGGAAAAGCGTGGGCCAAGAGAACTTTTGATACATACCCTTCTGCGTATGCAAACATGGCGGCGTCTAAATATTGTAAAGACCCAAATTATGCTAAGAAAAGTAAAAGAAAGGGAGGCTAATGTTAAGTAAACGTAACAATACAAAAGTTAAGAAGGTTGTGAAGGGGTTGAAAAAAGCTTCAAAGCTTCATGCTGGACAAGCAAAAACCCTAAAAACAATGCTGCGTTCTCCTAGAAAGAAAAGTTAAATGGGCGAGCTAAAGAAATGGCGCGAACAGAACTGGGTTCGAATAGGCTCTGACGGGTCTATTAAGGGACCTTGCGGCACTTCTAAAGACAAGAAAAACCCTGACCGATGTTTACCTAAAAGCAAAGCTATGTCTCTTTCTAAAGAAGAGCGCCGCGCAACTGCTGCAAAGAAGAAACGTGCAGGCTCAAAAGGCCAACAGGTTGTAAAAAACACAAAGGCTGCTACCGTTACAAGTATGTCTAGAGGGGGTGATCCTTCTGCAACAAGAGCAAAAAGACCTTTTAATGGTAAGAAAATTCCCGGAACTGTGGTAGCTAGAGGTTGTGGAAAAGTATTAACCAGTAAACGCAAACGAACAAAAGGATCTGTTTCATGAAAAAGATGAAGAAAAAAGGCTACGCTAAAGGCGGAGCGATGATGAAGAAAAAAGGCTACGCTAAAGGTGGGGTGGCAAAGAAGAAGCCTGTTGTGGCAAAGAAAGCCGCTGGTGGCGTTATGAAGAAAAAAGCTGGCGGCGCGATGATGAAGAAAAAAGGCTTTGCTAAAGGCGGCGCGATGATGAAGAAAAAAGGCTTTGCTAAAGGCGGCGTAGTTAAAAGAAAGAAAAAGTAAATAAATGCCTTTTTTACAAAGTAATATACCGCACTTTAAGTGTTGGGTTCGTCGTGAATTTACGGTCAATCATGAGCGTTATCACGGCGAGTTCCTTCACGCTATGGTCATTGCCGTAACAACAATGCCCAACCGTTGTTTAAGCTTTCAAGTAATCTTTACGGGTTGCGAAGCTGATGAGGACGGCGATGCTAATGTTCACGGTGGTGCAATGTGGGCTCGTATGCCTATAACGGCCTTGGTTGCAGATGAGTCTTTCGAAGAGTGGCCCAAGCCTATGGCGGTACACGAGACTCAACCTTGGGATTGTCCTTCACATACACATGCGGTGTATACTTTAGAAAGAGCTACTCCTTGCCCTTGGATGGCGAAGATAGACGGAAAATTCTTTCCAGCAAAGTATATGTTTACGGTTGATTATACCGACACCGACGTTGCAGATGACCCCGCTCAACACAAACAGGCTCATGTAATGCAGTTACTAGACGCGGGCGAGTGGACGGGTAATATTGTTGCGTTACCTAACAATCGTGTGCGAGTAACTCACCCTGCGTGGTTTGAAACCGGGGAAGGCGCTCCAGACTTCAAACCTTCTCAGCATGTACATTATTCTAAATCTGATTTAGACTATACATTAGATGTAACTCAAATATTCGACAATATTTACAGCGAGGAATGAGATGGCAGTTTCTAATAGCGTAGATTTTGAACTTGATGTAGCTGAATATATTGAAGAAGCGTTTGAGCGTTGTGGCTTAGAGGTGCGAACTGGTTACGACCTTAAATCGGCCAAACGATCTTTAAACCTTATGTTAGCAGAATGGGCCAACCGCGGTTTAAACCAGTGGACTATTTCACAGCGTACACTTGCCTTGGTTGAAGGCACTGGGGTTTATGCTTTGGGCGCGGATGTTATTGATATTCTTTCTATGGTGGTTCAACGTGACGGTACGGACTTTTCGTTATCTAGGTTAAGCCGTGACGACTATCTTAGTATTCCAAATAAAACTACTGAGAGCCGTCCAAACCAGTTCTTTTTAGATCGTCAGGTTACTCCAAGTCTAAAGGTTTGGCCCGTTCCAGAAAACAGTACAGACGTTATTTATTATAACGCTCTTACGCGGATGGATGATGCGGACACCTTTATAAACACTGTGGATATGCCCTTTAGGTTTTACCCGTGCTTGGCTGCGGGATTGGCTTATTATATTGCTGTAAAGCGGGCCCCTCAAAGGGTTCAACTTTTAAAGGCTATGTACGAAGAAGAGTTTGAACGCGCTATGACTGAGGATCGTGACCGGGCATCGTTTAACGTTGTTCCAAAATACGATTATTACAGGGTGGGTTGATGAGCAAATTTGCAACAGGTAGAAACTCTTACGCAATTTCTGACCGATCCGGGTTCCGGTATCGGTATAGAGACATGCGCAAAGAGTGGAACGGTCTGCTTGTTGGTCGGGATGAGTTTGAGTCTAAACAGCCTCAACTAGGTCCGTTTCGTAAAGTGTCGGATCCCGAGTCCCTCAAAGATGCGCGTCCGGATAGAAAAGAGACCTTAGAAGTTTACGTTGGTATTCCTTTAGTAGAAGAACCGCAGCCCAGACCCACACGGGCTTTTGGTTTTGTAGGAGTTGTTACGGTAGAAATACCTGATGCAAGTCCAATAGCGGTTTTAAGAGGGTTTTTCGCGACGGCTTCTGTTGGCTCTGTTACGACACTAGATACCGCGTTTTTAACAGGTGCTTCCGCGACGGCTTCTGTTGGTGCTGTTACAATTATTTCTGGTAGCTCAACAGCTTCAAGATTTGATAGTACATCTGTAAAATTAGATTCCACCACAAAAACATTTGACGAGGGATAAGACATGGCAAAGCAAGCAGTAGGCATAGGATCATCGGCTAACGATGGAGCAGGAGATACTCTTCGTGCAGGCGCAGATAAAATTAATGATAATTTTAATGAAGTATATGCAGCTTTAGGAAACGGCACAACACTAACGGACATAATAAATTCTGATGGGATTATAGATGTAAGTTCTGGTGCAAACAGAATTGTGTTTTATTATGCAAATCTTAGCGACTTACCTAGTGCGGGAACATATCATGGCGCAGTGGCGCACGTTCACGCGACGGGAGGGTTGTACTTCGCACACGCTGCCGCATGGGTTAGATTAAATGATGAGACAACTGGACCTGTGACTAAATATACTGCGGGTGTAAACGGATCGTCCGCATTTACATTTACTGGCCCCGGAGCTACATCTGGAAACAACCCAAACTTTACTTTTTATAAAGGACATACTTATTTGATTGATAATACAGCAAATGTAAGTAGTCATCCTTTACAAATAAGAGTCTCATCAGGAGGGTCTGCTTTTACAACAGGGGTCACTGAGAACTATAGCTCTACTACAGGGTTAACACAGTTCATCGTACCGCACGAACCCAGCGATACATCTTTAGTGT
>Ga0308007_10001471_pt1 | contig 10364 bp, 9 predicted proteins | sample Neamet71_FD_203152 | JGI IMG/M metagenome (GOLD analysis project Ga0308007, IMG submission 203152) | Marine microbial communities from water near the shore, Antarctic Ocean - #71 | ecosystem: Environmental > Aquatic > Marine > Unclassified | place: Southern Ocean | collected 2014-06-07
TTCGCTATAACCCTTGTGATAGACACCAGCATTTTTTAGACTATCTAAATATCGCATACCATCATCATCTTTTGATACCCTGCATACATGATGACATTTCGCTCCATAACTTGATGAAGCCACTAAAGAGTTGGTTGCTGATCCCCCACAATCAGATACTGATTCTGCATCAAGATCTTGAAGTTTTTTTGTGATTTCATTTTGTTCATCTGCAGAAACAAGAGTCATTTGATCAGCTTCTAAACCAACCGAGGCTAAAAATTCATGCGAGACCATATACTGAGTATCAACTAAAGCATTTCCTAAAGCGCAAATATCATATTTCATTTTATAAACCTTCCTTAATAATGTGTTCTATTTTTTCTATCACTGTATTTAAAATATTTTCGTCATGCTGGGTAGAGATAAACCCTGCTTCATATTTTGATGGAGCAAAATAAATGCCATTGGCAATACATGCGTTTAAAAATTTAACAAATATTTTATCATTTGTTGCTACAACATCTTCAAAATTATTTGGCATTTTATTAGTGAAGAAAAATCCAAACATCCCCCCCATTTGATTTTTAACAAAATCAATATTATTAGCTGCCATGATTTTTGCCATACCCTCTAAAAGATATGATGCTTTCATTTCTAAACTTTTATAAGGATCAGTCTTGATGAGCTCAGACAAAAGAGCTTCTCCAGCCGCCATTGCTAAAGGATTACCGGATAGAGTTCCTGCTTGATATATTGGGCCATCAGGCGCTAACTGATCCATTAAATCAGCCCTTCCGCCAAATGCTCCCACTGGAAGTCCTGCGCCAATCACTTTTCCTAAAGCTGTTAGATCTGGTTTGATATCATATAACTCCTGAGCTCCACCAAGTGAAACCCTGAAACCACTCATCACCTCATCAAATATTAATATTGAATTATTTTGCTTAGAAACCTCTCTTACTAATTCAAGAAATGATTTATCAGCAGGAACAAAACCCATATTCCCTGCAACAGGCTCAATTATAATCGCAGCTAAATCATTCTTAATTTCATCAAAAACTCTTAAGAAATGCTCTTTATCGTTATAAGGACAACTTATTGTTAGAGATGCCAATTCTGCAGGAACACCTGGAGAATCAGGCAGACCAAATGTTGAAACTCCTGATCCAGCTTTTACAAGAAGAGAATCAGCATGCCCGTGATAACAGCCTGTAAATTTAATAATTTTATTTTTTCCAGTACATCCTCTTGCAAGTCTAATACAGCTCATTGTTGCTTCTGTTCCAGAGTTAACCATTCTAATTTTTTCTATTGAGGGAACGCATTGCTTGATCAGCTTTGCAACATTTGATTCTAGTCTTGTAGGAGCTCCAAAGCTTGTTCCAGCCTCGATTTGTTTATTAACTGCAGCAACTATTTTTGGATGAGTATGACCCATTATCATAGGCCCCCAAGAGCCTATAAAATCTACATATTCATTATCATCTTCATCATATAAAAAAGCGCCTTTTGCACTTTTAAAAAATATTGGAGAACCACCAATATTTTTAAAAGCTCTAACAGGAGAATTAACACCTCCGGGCATTAAGTCTTTAGCTTCTTCAAATAACTCTTTTGATGTATTAATTTTTTTCAATTTATTAGTTTCCAAGAAAAAATTGCTAGCTTAAAAATTTCTATTTTGAACAGAAAGCAATGATATCAAATTTTTACAAAGTTACTTCAATAAGACTATTTGATTTGCAAAGGCGTCAACTTTCATCCAATCAGTAAATTCGTACGTTCCTGATGTATCCGTTGGACCTTTAGTCATCCACATGATAAATCTAATCATGTGCTTATCTATAAATTTATACTTTGGATAATCTATCTTTCCAGCAAAAACCTCTAAGGCATTAGGCTTCCAAGCTGACAATGAAAGAAATTTCTGCATATAAGGGTTTGTACTTGGTGTATTTTTTTCTGGTTTTCTTGCAACAACATTTACTGAAAAGAATGCATTTCTTTTAGATTCCAATGTAGAAATATTTTTATCAATGAATTTATAAAGCTCAGGTTTGTGTTTCCCATACCTAATGCTTGCACCTATAACTAATTGATCATATTTAAGAAGATCTAATTTATTAGCTTCATCAAGAGAAACCACTTCCACGTCATTGATCTTACTTATTACTGAAGCAATCGTATTGCAAATAGTTTTAGTTTGCCCGTCTGTTGTTGAGTATATAATTAGAGTTGAAGTCATGGCGTCATGGATATTTTTATAGGCATATTTTAGCCTTTCCTTATCAATTATTCAGATCAATTTTGTAATTAGAATAATTATTAACTTAATCTGATAAAATTGTTTTTATAATTAATATTATGAATACAGAAAATTTAATACAATCTCTTGCTTTAACTGATTCCGCAGTTGAAAGGATTGCTTTAGTAATTAATGCTGAGAAAAAGTCTAGATTCAGAGTTTATGTAACTGGTGGAGGCTGCTCTGGCTTTCAATACGGTTTTAAATTTGATGATGATGTTGCTTTTGATGATGAGGTTTTAGATTACAAAGGTTTTTCTGTCTTGCTCGATTCTCTTTCATACCCATACTTATACGGCTCAACTCTAGATTATGTAGAAGATTTATCTGGAGCAAAATTTATTGTTAATAATCCAAATGCAAAAACCACATGCGGATGTGGAGAATCTTTCGCTATATAGATTTTGTAACAGAGCCAAGTAAAGCTGGTATGACTCTATTATTTTTTAGTTGCACTTCAGACGAAATATTATTTACCCTTCTGTATGCTAACCAGCCAAATGCCATTGATTCAATTGCTTGAGCATCAAATCCTAGATCAGATGTTAATTTAATAGGCATATTTAAGTGAAAAGAGATTCTTTTTAAAAGTGTTTTATTCTTGCTTCCACCACCACATACATAAACATTTTTAAAATCATGGTTTTCTTTTTTGATAGCGTTTGAAATAGTTATAGCTGTAAATTCAACCAAGGTTGCAAGAATATCCTTCTTATCTTGTTTAAGAAGATTTTTTGACATGTACTTAAAATTAAATAATTCTTTGCCAGTAGACTTAGGGGATTTCTTTTTAAAGAAGCCATTTGATAATAACTTTTTAAGCTCTTTATCAATTACGCTTCCTTTTTCAGCAATAGAGCCATTACGGTCAAATTCCAAACCAAGCACTTTAGAACAATATGCATCCATTAAAGCATTACCAGGACCAGTATCTGTTCCAAAATATGATCCATTAGTTTGAACATGTGTATAGTTTGAGATACCACCAATATTTAAAATAATTCTAGACTCTTTTTTAGATTTAAAAAGTTCAGCATGGAATTCTGGAACGAGCGGAGCTCCTTCTCCTCCTTTTGCAATATGCATATTCCTAAAATCACTCACCACGGTGGTTCCAGTCAATACTGAGACTATATTAGGATCACCAATCTGAGTTGAAAAATTATTTTTTATATCAGGCTCATGTCTTATAGTTTGACCAGATATACCAGTTACAATATTTTTAGGATCTTTTAAAACATTTTTATCAATTATTTTTGATATTGCCTTTGCAAAGATTGAACCTATCTTTTTATTCAGCACACCCAGGTCGGATAAAGATATAAGGTTATTATTTATAGTATTGCTTATTTCATCACTCAAATTCTTTGGAATTTTTATTGAATTAAAAGCTTCTAATTTTATATTTTTCTTTGTTATTGAGATTAAAGATACATCTACAGCATCATGGCTAGTGCCGCTCATTGCACCTATGTATAGCTTTGAATTAGTTGGCATTAGGGTCTAAATTATTAAATCTTTCTAATAGCTTATTGTTTTCAGCCAATAATGCAAAGAAGTCTTCTGTTTGTTCCGCTGGGACTGGTTGTGCTGAAGGTAATTTTACTCTCATCGGGTCTGTTCTTTTAGATCCAACTTTAAACTCATAATGAAGATGAGTTCCTGTTGCTGCACCTGAATCACCAACATAACCAATAGTTTGTCCTTGAGAGACTTTAGATCCAACTTTTAACTTGTTATTAAAGCTTTCCATATGAGCATATAAGGTAGAAATATTTCCACCATGTTTAATTTGAACCGTTCTTCCGTATCCTGACTTTGTTCCTATAAACTTTATTACTCCATCTCCTGAAGCTCTAATAGGAGTATTTCTTACTGCAGCATAATCCACGCCATTGTGTGCTTTTATTCTATGCAGAATAGGGTGCATTCTATTTGGATTAAAGTGAGAACTTATATAAGCAAAATCTAGAGGAGCTCGTAAAAAAGCCTTTTTTATATTATTTCCAGAGCTATCATAATATTCTTTACCCAATTTAGGATTAAAGAACCTATAAGCATTATAAACCTCACCCTGATTAATAAATTCTGCAAAGACTATGTCACCATTTTCAGCAATCTCTCCCTCCGCATATACAGTTTCATAGATTAATTTAAAAGTATCACCTTTACGAATATCAAATACAAAATCAATATCCCATCCGAATAAGTAAGCTAAATCCATAATGACACTATCTGGAATATCAGATTTGAGCCCAGCTTCGTAAAATGAGGAGCTTATAATACCGCTTTTAAAACTTGTAACTATCTCAGGCTCTTTGGCTGTTTTGACTATAGATATCTCATCACTCAGATCAATGATTAATGAATTAATATTATCTTTAATTACTTCAATCTTAATAATTTCATTATCAAGATAAGTAAATCGCATTTTATTCCCCGGCCTAATATCTCTCAGTGAGCCAGCTGTGTCTTTTCTGAAAATTTTATAGGCTGTATTTAGAGGAACTTTAAATTCTTCAAAAATGATTGAAAGATTTTCTCCATCTTTTACAGTATAAAAATCATAAGACCGAGTGGGAGAAGAGGTGGAGGTTATTTCTTCTGATTCAAATACATTTTCTATGGGTAATTCAGGATTATTCTTTATATCAAGATTAACAAGAAGAACAAATGCTATAAATATTACAAATACTGCCACGACATATTTAAAAGAGACTCTTTTAAATCCAATCATATTTATTCTTTATCTAAATTAAGCAACTCGGTGTTACCACCAAAAGCCACTGTATTTTTAGAAACTACTCTTTCATTAACAAATTGTAATAAATAGTTTGGACCGCCTGCTTTTAGACCGCATCCCGATAAGCCTTCACCACCAAAGGGCTGAACGCCAACCACTGCACCAACCATGTCTCTATTAATATAAGCATTACCCGCCGAAAGCAATGATGATATTTCATCATGTTTAGACTCTATTCGAGAATGCACGCCTAAGGTTAAACCAAAATTTTTATCATTAATTTCTTTTAAGCTCTCTGCAAGAGCAGAAGCTTTGTATTTATAGATATGCAATATTGGTCCAAATTGCTCTTCATGAATCTCATCTAATGAATTTAATTCAATTAAGCATGGAGAAATAATATTCTTTTCTAAAACATGCTCATGAGATTGGAATATCTTATTAGCATCGCTAAATGAACTTATGTAGTCTGCCAATTTTTTAAAAGCATCTTTATTAATTATGGGACCAACTTCAGTTTCAAAATTATCAGGAGTGCCCAAAGTCATTTCTTTCATGGCACCAGTTAATATTTCCCACATGTCATCATAGATTTCCTCTTGAACCAGTATGAGTCGCAGAGCAGAACATCTTTGACCAGCTGAATTAAAAGCTGACCTAACGACATCATCAGTGACTTGTTCTAAAAGAGCACTTGAATCAACAACCATTACATTCAAGCCACCAGTTTCAGCAATAATTGGAGTTATAGCGCCTTCTTTAGATGCTAAATTTTTATTAATATATTTTGCAGTCTTATGAGAACCTGTAAAACTTACGCCTTGGATATTATCAATTTTACTAAGTACATTACCTTGATCGGCTCCACCTAAAATTAAAGTTAAAGTTTCTTTTGGGACGCCTGCTTTGTAGAAGAGTTCTATTATTTTATAACCTATTAAAGAGGCATATTCTGAAGGCTTTACGACAACATTATTACCAGTAATTAATGCAGCACTTATCTGTCCAACTAAAATGGCAGCAGGAAAATTCCATGGACTTATGCAAAGAAAAGTACCTTTTGGATGATATGAAATTTCATTAAGCTCACCAGTTGGCCCTTTTAGCTCCCTAGGTTTTGCTTGAATGTGATTCGCTTCATTACAATAAAATCTTAAAAAGTCTTCAGCCTCTCTAAGCTCATCCCAGGCGTCATGAATAGTTTTTCCAGTTTCATGTAATAAAAGATATAAGAGCTCATCAGCATTAGATTGAATAAGATCAGCTACTTTTTGCAAGATATTACTTCTATGATTTATATCTGTCTTACCCCAGTCATAATTTATAGATTTATTATCTAAAGTATTTTTAATTGAATCAGGTGTATCAAATGTTACTGATCCAATAACCCTGTCATCACACAGTGACTTAACTTCAACTTTAGATCCAGATGAATTAATAGAGGACGTTACATCAAATATAATATTTTTAAATTTTTCTAGATTTGATTTCACACTATCAATATTTGCTCTTTCTGTGAGATCAAGGCCGGGAGAATTGTCTCTGTCGTCAAACATATTTTTTGGCAATTTTATTTTTAGTAAATTATTATTTTCTAGCTTCGATTTTAATACTTTTGCAGGATTTTCTGCTAATTTTTTAGCATCAACCTCTGAATCAAGAAGTCTGTTAATAAATGAGCTATTAGCCCCATTTTCTAATAACCTTCTGACTAGATAGGGCAATAGGTCTTTATATGCGCCTATAGGGGCATAAATACTAGTTTTAGGAATATCTTCACATACCTGATTGGCAGAATCATATAATAATTCACCCATCCCAAATAATCTTTGAAATTCATAATTCTTATCTAAACCCATATGGTAAATAGCAGAAATAGTATGAGCATTATGTGTAGCAAATTTTGGATAGATTTTATCTATATCAAATATTTTTTTGGCAGTGTGTAAATAACTTAGATCTGTGAGACTTTTATTTGTATAAACTGAATACCCTGGATGAGATTTTATTTGAGATTGTTTTATTTCATAATCCCAATAGGCGCCTTTAACTAATCTTATGTGAATGGGAGCTCTATTTTTTAATATATTATCTGCCCAATCAATAACCTCTAAAGATCTCTTTCCATAGGCTTGAACAGCCATACCAATGTTGTCCCAATCTTTATATTCTTTTTTCAATAAGATATTACTGATCAACTCTAAAGAAATTGAAAGTCTATCCTGTTCTTCAGCATCGATTGTTACTTCAACATCTTTTTTAAACGCAAGGTCTACCAGTGCATCTAATTTAGGGATTAAATTATTTTTAATATGAGTCTGATTAAGCATTTCATATTTTGGACTTAATGCTGAAATCTTAATAGAAACACCATTATTAGTTTTATGCTTATCGTTAATAGCACTTACATTATTAATAGCATCCTCATAAGCAATAAAGTAATTATTTGCTTGAGCCTCGGTTCTGGCTGCTTCTCCTAACATATCAAAAGAATATGAATCTTTTTCAATACCCTTAATGCGGTTAATATCTTGAAAATCTCTTCCCATAACAAACTCGCCACTTAGAATTTTCATTGCCATCATAATGGCTTCTCTTACAGGTATTTCTCCAGATTTTGTAGTTAATGCATTAAGCCATTTCAGCGGATTACTAGAAAGCTCATTCGATGGCTTTATAATTTTCCCTGCCAATAAGAGCCCCCAAGTAGAGGCATTTACTAGAAGACTATCTGCTTTATTTAAGTGAGCTTCCCATGCGCCTGCTGTAATTTTTTCAGATATTAAAATATTTCTTGTACGACTATCAGGAATTCTAAGTAATGATTCTGCTAAACACATTAAGGCAACACCTTCATTATTAGAAAGGCCATATTCGCTTAAAAATGCATCAAGCTGTGTGCGCTCACTTTTTCGCTCTCTGCAAAGCTTGATTATATTTACAGCAGCTTCTTCTATAGACGGATTATCAAGAAATGCACTATCAGCTATAAAGCCTTTAGCTAAAATCTCTTCAGAATAAAACTTTTTTTCTATGACTGACATCTGTAGTATTTTAATCTTATGTTCATAACTATCAATGCTTGCCTAATCTTAAGTGAGTTTTGCTTTAGTAATGAAAACCCAGGAATTTTCTAAATCTCTTAATAATATTATGGTAGTCTAGCAATATATGAAAGAGGCACTAAAACTAATTAAACGCGGTACTGATGAGATTCTTACAGAAGCAGATCTAAAAAAGAAACTTGATTCTGGTAAGCAGTTAATTATAAAAGCTGGTTTTGATCCCACAGCGCCTGATCTTCATCTTGGACATACAGTTCTACTTAACAAATTAAGACATTTTCAAGAACTAGGGCATAAAGTTATATTTTTAATTGGTGACTTTACTGGCCAAATAGGCGATCCATCTGGAAAAAACAAAACTAGACCAACATTAGATGCTGATCAGTTAGCAGAGAACTCCAAAACATATCAAACTCAGGTTTTTAAAATCTTAAAAGAAGAGTTAACGGAAGTTCGCTTTAATTCAGAGTGGTGCAATGATCTTGGAGCTAGTGGCCTTATAAAGCTTGCATCTAAATACAATGTTGCTCGTATGCTGGAGAGAGATGATTTCAATAAACGTTATAGCTCTAATCAAAGCATTGCAGTGCATGAATTTTTATATCCTTTAATTCAAGGCTATGACTCTGTTGTGCTCAAAGCAGATGTTGAGTGCGGTGGTACAGATCAAAAATTTAATTTATTAGTTGGCAGAGAGCTTCAAAGGTCTTATGACCAAGACCCGCAAGTCGTTCTTACAGTTCCGATCCTTGAGGGATTAGATGGAACCAATAAGATGTCAAAATCGCTTAATAATTATATTGGTATCAATGAGGCTCCGGATGAAATGTTTGGAAAAATTATGTCAATTTCAGATGATCTTATGTGGAGATGGTTTGAGTTACTGAGCTTTATTTCAGAAGCAGAGATTGCATCATTAAAACAAGAAATGGATGCAGGGAAAAACCCTAGAGATATAAAATTTATTCTAGCTGAAGAATTAGTAAATAGATTCCATGCTCCAGGCGATGGTGAAGCCTGCAAGGAAGCATTCTTACAAAGATTTCAAAAAGGTTTAATGCCTGATGATATTCCAAGCATTTCTGTAGATATTGATGGTGACAGCATGCCTTTAGTTAATTTATTAAAAAATACAGAGATGGTAGCTAGCACCTCGGAAGCTGCGCGACTTATCAAGCAGGGTGGGGTAAAAATAGATTCTGAAAAAGTAGAGGATCCTAAGCTAGAAATTACAAAGGGCAGCGAAGCTATCTATCAAGTTGGAAAAAGAAAATTTTTAAAAATAAAGGTCTAAGTATGAAAAAAGTATTCCAGTTGTGCGTTTTATTTATCCTAGTTAGTTGTGGCCAAGAGGAGAGCATTAGCCTTAGTGTTCCGCAAAGTGTAATGGATAAAAATATGCAAGAGGGAGAGTTATTTCTTCAATCCAATCTATCTCAAAATGGAGTGATTGAAGTTGAGCCAGGACTACAATATCTTGTTCTTAATAATGGAGATGATGGAGCAAGAAAACCACGCCCATCTGATAAAGTTACTGCGCATTTTCATGGAACTCTTTTAGATGGAACAGTCTTTTGGAGCTCAGTTGATATGAATGACCCATTAATTATTAAACCATCTCAATTAATTCCAGGTTGTCAGAAAATCTTACCTCTTATGAAACTAGGTGATAAATGGAAAGTATTTATTCATCCTGATATGGCTTATGGGGTGGAAGGGCGACCAACTATTCCTTCAAATTCAGTCTTAACTTTTGATATTGAGCTCTTAGCAATTAATTAATCGCTAGAATTTATCCTTCTTAATTTTCCTCAGCAGAGGCTTCTTTTCTTAATTTAATTTTTGATAAGCTCATCTTATCTTTCATGCTCATGATGTAGGCAGAGATAGATAGGAGCAATATACCTGAGGCTTCATAAATGATATTAATACCATCAAAACCTTTGCTTTGAATAACTATCATTCGAGTTAAAGCGGTAATAGCAATAATAATTGGAAGCGTGACTGGGATTCGTTTGTCTCGGTAGAAGATGCCTACCATTCCTAAGACTTCTGCATAGATAAATAGTAGGAAAAGATCACTCAAGTCTATGACCTGAATCATGATTAATCTTTCGATTTCTAACCCTGCTGCAAATAGTGTTGCTAAAGCGATAGCCGCTAAAATAACACCCTCACCAAACCATATAAATTGCTGTAACCATTTCACATTTTCTTTCATGGGCATATTAAAAACAAAAAAGCCCTATTTAACAAGATGTAAAAGAAT
>Ga0308007_10001475_pt1 | contig 10346 bp, 10 predicted proteins | sample Neamet71_FD_203152 | JGI IMG/M metagenome (GOLD analysis project Ga0308007, IMG submission 203152) | Marine microbial communities from water near the shore, Antarctic Ocean - #71 | ecosystem: Environmental > Aquatic > Marine > Unclassified | place: Southern Ocean | collected 2014-06-07
ATTTGGAATGTGTCCTCCACGGCAAAGATCAGTGAAGTCAGCATGATCACAGAAAGTGATCGTTCCATCTTCTAGGTTCTCTATAAGTTCAACTTTGTAAGGATTTCCTTCCTTTTTATAAAAATCAAGTGCTTCTTGTTTTGAAGCAGCTCTCATTTTAAATTCAAATTTTTGACGAGAAAATTCAATGAACTTTTTTTCTAGACTGACAAGGTCTTTTTCTGATAAAGATTCAGATCCAAAATCAACATCATAATAAAATCCGTTTTCAATTGCAGGACCTATCGTTAGTTTCGCTTCGGGATATAACGCCAAAATTGATTGCGCTAAAACGTGAGCAGAAGAGTGCCAAAAAGCAGTTTTCCCGGGCGTATCATTCCAAGTGAAGAGTTGCAAATCACCGTCTTCTTGAAGTGCAGAGGCAGTTTCAACTGTTCGATTGTTGAACTTTGCAGAAAGTACGTTTCTAGCCAAACCTTCACTAATGTCTTTTGCAACATCCAAGACGGTTGTTCCTTTAGCATAGCTTCGTGTTGATGAATCGGGAAATTTTACTTCAATCATAATTGTTAAAAATCTTTGTAAATATAGACGTATGAAGTAAGCAACACAATTTCTTTTTTGATTTTAATTTTTTCTATTACCAAGCAGTCCGTTTAGTAATGTTTTAATCCCCCAGAAGCCATAGAAAATAGAAGCAATACAGATTATTCCTCCAATGATGCAAACTGGCCAAAAATAGGGGTGTCCTTCGTTTTTAAACGCTTGATGAAGTACAACGGGGCCTATAAAGCAAAGCACAATAAATATGCTCATTCTTTTAAGTCCTTTCTGTAAATCTTCGGTATTCATTTCTGGTTCTTAATTGCAGCTCTTATGCTTTTGTGTTCCTCTAAAAGTTGGATGGATGTTTTAAGATCAATGTTTAATTCTTCCATTAAAATTCGAGCAGCACGATCTTCTAGTTTTTCATTGGTGATTTGAATATCAATCATTTTGTTTCCTTTGACTCTTCCAAATCTAATCATACTTGCCGTAGTGATCATGTTTAAAATCAATTTTTGAGCCGTTCCTGATTTCATCCTTGAACTTCCTGTTAAAAATTCTGGACCTACGACCACCTCAATCGGGTAGTCAGAACATTCTGTCAGAGGACTTCCCGGATTTGAAGTAATGCAACCCGTCTTGATATTATTTTTTTGACATTCTTTGAGTGCTGATATTACATAGGGTGTTGTTCCAGAGGCAGCAATTCCAATAACAAAATCTTGCTCGTTGGGCTTGTACTTCATTAGATCTATCCATCCTTGGTTCACATCATCCTCAGCGTTTTCGATAGATTGATATAATGCAGGAATTCCACCAGCAAGTATGCCAACAACTTTTTCTGGGCTAGTGCCAAAAGTAGGAGGGCATTCCGATGCGTCTAAAACTCCAAGTCTTCCACTGGTGCCTGCGCCTATATAAAAAATTCTTCCATTTGCTATGAAGTTAGATTCAATGGCAGTAATAAGGTTTTCAACTTTATCTAAAACTTTTCCAACCGCCTGAACTGCAAAAAGATCTTCTTTATGGATTCCAGAGATTAACTTATCAACCGGTAGCGTCTCAAGTGCCTTATAATGAGAATCTTGCTCTGTAATTTTCTTAAAATCCATAATTGATTATTTAAAAAAAAAGTATTTAACTCCCTCTTTTTTAAGCTAGCTTAGCATCCAAATTTGTTTTGAGTACACCAAGGAAGTCTTGTGTTGTCAAATAGTGAGACTCGTTTAGATTCTTCTGATGAATTAACAAAGCCAAATCTTTTGTCATTTTTCCACTTTCGATTGTTTCGATACAAACAGTTTCCAAAGTAGCGCAAAAATCTATAAGTTCTTGATTGCTATCTAGTTTACCTCTGTGTGTCAAACCTCTTGTCCATGCGAAAATTGATGCAATTGGATTTGTAGAAGTTGCCTTTCCTTGTTGGTGTTGTCTGTAATGACGAGTAACCGTTCCATGAGCAGCTTCAGCCTCCATGATTTGTCCGTCAGGAGTAACAAGCGTAGAAGTCATTAATCCTAATGAACCAAATCCTTGGGCTACTGTATCTGATTGAACATCGCCGTCATAGTTCTTACAAGCCCACACGAAACCACCGCTCCATTTCATTGCTGCAGCAACCATGTCGTCGATGAGTCTATGTTCGTAAGTAATACCTGCAGCTTCAAATTTCGATTTGAATTCATTGTCAAATACTTCTTGAAAAATGTCTTTAAAACGACCATCATAAGCCTTCATGATTGTGTTTTTTGTGGAAAGGTAAAGTGGCCATCCTTTGTCTAAAGCTCTGTTCATACAAGATTTTGCAAATCCAAAGATTGAAGAATCAATGTTATACATACTCATTGCAACGCCATCTTCTTGAAAATTATAAACCTCCCAAGACTGTTCTTTACTTCCATCTTCTGGAGTAAATGTCATGGTTAACTTTCCTTTTCCTTTGATTACTGTATCAGTTGCCTTATACTGATCTCCAAAAGCATGACGACCAATACAAATTGGTTTGGTCCATCCTTGAACGTATCTCGGTATATTTTTCATAATGATTGGCTCTCTAAAGACAGTTCCACCGATAATGTTACGGATGGTTCCATTGGGAGAACGGTACATTTTTTTTAAACTAAATTCAACAACTCGATCCTCGTCGGGAGTAATTGTAGCACACTTAATCCCAACTTTATGTTTATTAATAGCTTCTGCAGCATCAATTGTTATTTGATCTTCTGTAGCATCTCTTGATTTCATTCCAAGATCATAATACAAAAGCTCTAAATCAAGGTAAGGAAGAATAAGTTGTTCTTTTATAAATTTCCAAATGATTCTCGTCATTTCATCACCATCGATCTCTACTACGGGGTTTGCTACTTTTATTTTTGACATTTGTAGATAATTTATTTATTAAGATTGATTTAATAAAACATCATTGTTTCTAGGATAGAAATGGTGTTTCATGGAAATAAATACATAAAAAAACCGCACGAAGCGGTTTTGATATATTTAATATTTTTTTTCTTTAATACGTGCTTTTTTACCACGTAATTCTTTGAAGTAGTAAATTCTGGATCGTCTTACTTTTCCTCTTTTGTTTACTTCAACTTTTTGAATTGTTGGAAGATTGAGTGGGAAGATTCTTTCCACTCCAATTGTACCAGACATTTTTCGAATTGTAAATGACTTAGAAAGTCCTTCACCTTTAATCTGAATAACAACTCCTCTAAAAAACTGAGTTCTTACTTTTTCACCTTCTCGGATTTCATAGAAAACGGTGATGGTGTCTCCTGCCGAAAATTCAGGGAAATCTTTCTTAGCGATAAATTCTTCCTGAATGAAATTTATTAATTTTTCCATTTTAGTTAATTAGTGTTAGTAAAACAACATTCACAATGATAGCCAGAGGTTATTTTAACGCGATTCAAATTTATAACTTATTTTGATTTACGCAACCACGTAATCTGTTTTTATGTTGTTAATTTTCATTTAAAAGATCAGGACGAAGTCTTTGCGTTTTCTCAAGCGCTTTTTCCTCTCTCCAGGCGTCCACTTTTGGTGTGTCACCAGAGGTGAGTATTTCTGGAACGCTCCATCCTTTATAATTTGCCGGTCGTGTGTAGATCGGAGGGGCCAAAAGCCCATCTTGGTAACTATCAGTTAGGGCAGAGGATTCATCCCCAATCACTCCTGGAATGAGTCTGATGATGCCGTCACAAAGTACTGCAGCTGCAAGCTCTCCGCCTGACAAGACAAAGTCTCCAATCGAAATCTCTCGAGTTATCAAGTGATCTCTCACCCTTTGATCAATTCCTTTGTAATGACCGCAGATGATAATTATATTTTTTTTGAGTGAAAGTTCATTTGAGACATTCTGAGCAAGTTGCTCTCCATCAGGAGTTAAATAAATGATCTCATCGTAATCATTCGTTTTTTTTAAATGTTCTAAACACAAATCAATCGGCTCAATGGTCATCACCATTCCTGCGCCACCTCCAAAAGGATAATCATCTACTTTTTTATGTTTGTTTGTGCTGTAATCTCGTGGATTATGAAAATTAACAATTACTTTATTTGCTTCAATGGCACGCTTCAGTATGGAAGCTTCAAAAGGACTGGAAAGTAATTCGGGAAATAGTGTAATGATATCAATCCTCATTTGCGCATTGTTTTAAAGCGTTGCAACTATTTTACAAAAAAAAGTTACCAAAAGTTTTGGTAACTTTTCTCTAACTTAAATAGAATTAAATTTTATTCGAATAAAATCCTTTCTTTTTGTCCATTTGGACTCAGAAATAAGATGCTCGATAGTGATTCAAGCGTAATGGATTCAATGGTTGCAACTTCATCAATCAGAATGTCATTTACTTCTAAAACAACAAAACCCTCTTCAATACCATAGTTATAAAGTCTAGAATTTAACATTTTGCTGATGACAACTCCTTTTTCGATTTTAAAAGTAGCTTTTTCCTGTTCAGATAGATTCTTCAACTCCATTCCGATAAATCGAGTGCGGTTAGTTTTTTTCAAAGTAACCATAACCTCTTTGTTCTTGCCTTCACTCTTATAAAAGACTCTTACTTTGTCAGCAGGACGTTTTGTGGAGAGGTAACCAGTAAGATCAGAAAACTTGTTAATTATTGTTCCATCCACTTTTTTGATGATGTCTCCCTGTTTTAAACCAGCCAAATCAGCTCCTAATCCCTTTTCAACATCACCGATATAAAAACCTTCGGTGTCACTAATCTCAAATTTTTCAGCAAAATCCGCATTTAAAGCATTTCCTTGAACACCAAGCAATCCTTTTTGAACATTACCATATTCAATAATGTCTTCAAATACTTTTCTAACGGTGTTGCTGGGAACTGCAAACGAATAGCCAACAAATCCACCGGAAATTGAAGAAATCGCGGTATTGATTCCGATAAGTTCTCCTTTTGTGTTCACCAAAGCTCCACCACTGTTACCCATGTTGACCGCCGCATCTGTTTGAATAAAAGACTGATTTTTTTGATCGGTATCATTTAAATCTCTAGATTTTGCGCTAATGATTCCAGCTGTTACCGTAGAATTTAAATTAAAAGGATTTCCAACAGCCAACACCCATTCTCCAATTTTAGAACCTTCAGAATCCCCAAAAGATATATAAGGTAAATTTTCGTCCGTCTCAATTTTTAAAACAGCCAAGTCTGTATTTGGATCAGATCCAATGAGCTTTGCAATGTAAGTTTTATTTTTGTTTGTCGTTACTTCAATTTCACTGGCATCTTTTATTACATGGTGGTTGGTGATAATTAAGCCGTCGGGTGAAATGATGACACCAGATCCCGTTCCGACTCTTTTAGGACCATTGTCCTCTCCATATAAATTATTAAACCACCAAGAGCCGTTTCCTTTTTGAGTGCTTGTGTTTTTTACGTGAACGACGCCATTAACTGTTTTTTCAGCTGCAATGGTGAAGTCGGTCATTTCAGCTGCCATTCCGCTCGCGTTATAGCTATAGGTAGTGGGAATCAGCTTTGTGGTAGCGTTTTGACTAATTATTGTTTTTTGATTAAAGTAGTTATCAAATACAAATACTGCAATAAATGCACTCGAAACTGAAACTAAGACGGTTTTAAATGTTGATTTCATTATATATTAATTTAAATATTATTCTAAATTATGGATTCTATTTTTAAAATTAATGTTTTAACGTCTATTTAACAACTATAAAAAAGTTTAAAAATTACGTAAATTTGGAGTATGGATTTTCAATTTGACAAATATCAGGGTGCGGGAAATGATTTTATCATCCTTGATGACCGAACTCAAAAATTTCCCAGAGATGACCATGAATGTATTAAATGGTTGTGTAATCGAAACTTTGGAATAGGTGCTGATGGGCTTATTTTAATTAGAGATTCGGAAAATGCAGATTTTAAAATGGTTTATTTTAATGCCAATGGACGTGAGGGTTCGCTTTGCGGCAATGGAAGCCGCTGTGCTGTTGCCTTTTTCAGGGCCAATGACATCGTTGGTTTAAAAACAACTTTTGAAGCAAGCGATGGTTTGCATAAAGCTGTTATTGACCAAGAAGGGCTTGTCTGTCTTGAAATGAAAGACGTAGCCTCAATCACTAACAATGGAGATTCCTTATTTATAGACACTGGTTCACCGCATCATCTTGAATTTGTATCAGATATATTGGCTGTGAATGTAAAAACAAAAGGAGCGGAAATTCGTTATAGATCCCCTTACTTTGAAGCGGGTTCAAATGTTAATTTTATTGAAAAAACAAACGAAGAAGACTTTAAGATCAGAACCTACGAGCGTGGTGTTGAAGACGAAACTTTAGCATGTGGTACCGGAGCAATTGCTGCTGCCATAGGAGTTCACAGTTCAGGTCAAACGAAGTTGAATGGCATAAACATCCATACTTTGGGAGGAGTTTTGAGGGTTGAGTTTTCGACTAATTCAGATCAATACGAGAATGTAAAACTAATAGGGCCAGCGATACAAGTGTTTTCTGGAACCATACGTGTTTAAAGATGAATGATCAAAAGGGAGTTGTTTCGATAAGGGCCATTGAGCCTTCTGATATTGATTTTTTATTTGCTATTGAAAACGACATTTCTCTTTGGAAATATTCGAACAGATCTTCACCATATTCTAGAAACTTATTACTTGATTATATCGCTAATTCAGGGCGGGATATTTTTGAAACCAAACAAGTGAAATTCACAATCGTTGTTAAAAACAACAATCCCGTTGGCTTTATCGACCTGTTTGATTTTGAGCCTTTGCACCACCGCGCAGGGGTGGGTCTTGTCATTGCTAATGAGGAACGTTCCAGAGGTTATGGCGCTGCGGCTTTAGCGTCTATTGAGTTTTATGCGAAAAATCAATTACAACTCCACCAACTTTATGCAGACATAGCAGTTGAAAACAATCCAAGTATCGAATTATTTGAAAAGCAAAACTATGTATTGATAGGTACAAAAAAAGACTGGAATTTTTATGAAGGTAAATTCCATGATGAATTTAATTATCAAAAGTTAATTTAATGAAGTATCGAAAAAAAATATTGAGTTTAATGGTGTTGCTGGGATTGTTTTTTGGTGCCTATTTTGTTTATCAGTTTTATAAAACTTTTTTTTGGGACAACACCAAGTTCGGGGAAAAGGTAGCCTTTGTTCATGTTTATGAGGAAGACTCTTTTAATGATTTATTAAATAAATTATATCCTTTACTTATTTCAACGAATGACTTCACTGCGGCAGCAGTAAAGAAAGGATACAATACTAGAATAAAGCCAGGTAAATTTGCCATCAAGAAGGGGAGTAGCAACAACGATGTTGTCAATTCACTTAGATCTAAAAGTCTAATCGTTCGAGTAACGTTTAACAATCAAGAACGAATTCAAAATCTTGCGGGAAGGATTGCCCAACAAATTGCCCCAGACAGTTTAACTTTATTAAATGCGTTTTTAGATCCTATTTTTTTAAAGGAAAATGGATTAAATGAAGCGAATGCACTGTCTATTTATCTCCCAAATAGTTATGATTTTTTCTGGAATACAACTGCAGAGAATTTTAGAGATAAGATGTGGAGTTCTTTTAATAAGTTTTGGACTTTTGAGAGAATTGAAAAAGCTAAAAAATTGGGATTTAAACCAAAAGAAGTAATTTGTTTGGCTGCGATTGTTCAAAAAGAAACGGTAAAGGATGATGAACGACAAAAAGTTGCAGGAGTTTATGTTAATAGACTAAAACGAAGAATGAAACTTCAAGCTGATCCAACGGTTATTTATGCGATTAAACATAAAACAAAAAATTTTGACACTGTGATTAAGAGAGTTTTATACAAGGACTTAAAAGTAAAATCACCTTACAATACGTATCAAAAGAGGGGTTTACCACCAGGCCCGATAACAATGCCCGATATTTCTTCTATCCAAGCGGTGTTAAACCCAGAAACACACAATTATATTTATTTTGTTGCTGATCCATCTAACCCTGGATACCATTTATTTGCAAGCATTGGGAGACAGCACAATAAAAATAAGAAAAAATATACTAATTGGTTAGACAAGCAAAAGGTCTACCGTTAGAGTTCTTTATGTAGAATAAAAATAGCAGGTAGTTTATTAAAATTGAGTTTTGTTTTTTTCCATTTATATATAGGCGCTGTTCTAATAAATTCATCCTCAAGGGTTAGGTTGTAAGCAACGCACAATTTTGTTCCTGAATGTAGTGAACCTATTAAATCCGAAAATACCTGATCGTTTCGGTAAGGAGTCTCAATAAAAATTTGTGATTGATTCAGCTTTTGCGATCTTTTTTCTAGTTCTTTTATGAATTTTTTACGCTCGCTTTTTACGATGGGTAAATAACCATTAAAAGCAAAATTTTGACCATTCAACCCTGAACTCATTTGTGCCAAAACAATAGATGAAGGGCCCACCAACGGTTTGACCGTTATACCTTGCCGATGAGCTTTGGAGACGATTACCGCCCCCGGGTCAGCGATTCCCGGGCATCCAGCATCTGACAACAGGCCCATAGTTATTCCTTTTTCACAATGGTCAAGGTAGCTTTCGATTTCTTCAGGTGTAGTGTACTTATTCAAAGAGTAAAGCTCCAAACTGGTCTGATCTTTTTCAGGACAAAGCTTTTTTATAAACCTTCTTGCTTCTTTTTCGTTTTCAACAATGAAGTGCTTCGTTTCAGTTACAACTTTTTTAACTAAAATGGGAAGTACCTCAAGAGGAGAGTTGTCTCCAATAGGACAGGGTATCAAATATAGTGGTGCGGAAGTTGATTCAGTATTTATCATTTTCTAGTTGAATACAAATTTTATCACAAGCCTCATCAAGCAAATCAAACGCCATCTTAAAGTTGGTAGCATTTCCATAATATGGGTCTGGAACTTCACTTTTTTTAACATCAATTGAACTTTTTTTTCTTCTTCCTAACTTGATAGACCAATAACATCATTATAATTATTCTGATCGATGACAATAATCTTATCAAAAACATGAAAGTCTTCCTTCTTGAAGGTATCTTCCCTTCGCCATGAAATGTCAATGTTGTTTTTCAGCAGCGACTTCGATACTTCTTGGATCTGGAGCATTTTCAGTATGTCAGTAAGTCGTTCCTGCTAAGTTAATATGGTATTTTTCTGGAGATAGTTCACTTTGAAATATTCCCTCTGCCAATGGAGAGCGACAAATGTTTACAAGACATACCATTAAAATTTTTACAAAAATTGTGTTAGATTGAGAGTTTCTGATTAAGATCTTCAACATATTTTCTAAACTGTTTGTCAGTAAAACTTAAGTTGTCCACAGTCTTGCAAGCGTGTAACACGGTAGCATGGTCTCTTTTGCCAATCTGGCTTCCAATGCTAGCAAGTGACGCTTTTGTGAATTTTTTTGCAAAATACATTGCTAATTGACGCGCTTGAACGATATGTCTTTTTCTCGTTTTTGATTGTAATGTTGAAATATCCATTTGAAAATATTCCGAAACAACTTTCTGTATGTAGTCAATGGAAACTTCTCTTTTGGTGTTCTTAACAAATTTATTTACAATCTCTTTGGCAAGTTCTAGATCTATTTCTACTCTGTTGAAAGAGGACTGTGCAATAAGAGAAATTATTGCCCCTTCTAGTTCTCGGACGTTTGTTTTAATGTTCTTAGCAACAAATTCGATGATGTTTTCATCTATGGTAACACCATCTCTATAGAGTTTATTCTTAAGTATTGAAATTCTGGTTTCAAGATCAGGAAGCTGGAGTTCAGCAGAGAGTCCCCATTTGAAGCGTGATAAAAGTCTTTGTTCTATATCTTGCATATCAACAGGAGCCTTGTCAGATGTAATAATAACTTGTTTTCCGTTTTGGTGTAAATGATTGAATATGTGGAAGAAAACGTCTTGAGTTCCAGACTTTCCTGATAAAAACTGAACATCATCGATGATCAGAACGTCGATGATTTGATAGAAATGAATAAAATCATTTCTTGTATTTTTTTTTACAGATTCTATGTATTGTTGAGTAAACTTTTCAGCAGATATATAAAGTACTGTTTTTTCAGGATATTTTTCTTTTATATCAACTCCGATGGCGTGTGCCAAGTGAGTTTTTCCCAAACCAACGCCTCCAAAAACCATTAATGGGTTGAATGAAGTACCTCCCGGTTTGTTAGAAACCGCTAAGCCAGCAGATCTAGCAAGCCTATTGGAATCACCTTCAAGGAAGTTTTCAAAGTTATAGTTGGGATTCAACTGAGATTCGATTTGAAGATTACGAATACCAGGGATCACAAATGG
>Ga0308007_10001479_pt1 | contig 10335 bp, 7 predicted proteins | sample Neamet71_FD_203152 | JGI IMG/M metagenome (GOLD analysis project Ga0308007, IMG submission 203152) | Marine microbial communities from water near the shore, Antarctic Ocean - #71 | ecosystem: Environmental > Aquatic > Marine > Unclassified | place: Southern Ocean | collected 2014-06-07
TTCTGTTTGCGCACCGACTGTGCTATCCAGAAGAGCCAGTCCTCTACCAATTCGCTGGGAAACTGAAGCGCCAAAGTTAATAGGCGAGCTATTCTTCTTGGTTTCCAACCATTCCTTTAATCCCACATAACCTGATTCCAACTCTAGGGCTGTGGTAACACCATCGTGTGCCTGAAAGTAATTGGAAGTCTGTGACTGTCCATGGGCATGCATATCTATAAACCCGGGAGAGACGACTAAGTTGCTCGCGTCGATCAACTGTCCGCCGTCGCTTAAGCTGTCTAATAAAGGTGTGGTCGAGACTGCTGTAATCACTCCGTCTTTTACGCCAACGTGTCTCACCCCATCCAATTCCGTTTCCGGATCTATCACGCGGCCATTGGCAATGACTAGATCAAATTCTTGAGAGCGTTCTGCTGCCAAGGAACTAGCAGAAAAATTTAAGATGACAAGTGGAAAGAGGAGGGTGGCTATGTTTTGGATTCGATTTGAAATTTTCATTTTTATTAGTCTCTGAATACTGGGTACAGCGCAGCGCTAGTGTAACAAGATAGATTAAAATTGATAGAAATCGGTCTGGGGCAGGTGTGAATAGCCGTCTTAGCGTTAAGCTTGGTGCTTATCGCTATTTCTGCTCAGTGGCGGGTCGGCCAAGTCCTGCTCTTCCAACATCTCGCAGCCATCTTTTGCCATCTGATCGATACTCACGGGATAGGATTTACAGTCATCGAGATATCGAAGATTTGATGTCACAACGTGGCATCGCGGTAAGCTATGAAGCAATCCAGCTGTGGTGTAACAAATTTGGGCCGAAATATGCTCAAAGGTTAAAAAGAAAAAACTAAGCTTAAGGCGACACTTTTTTCATTGATGAGGTGTTCGTTAAGAATCAGGGGAAGCAGTATTATCTTTGGCGTGCGGTGGATCGGGATGGAGGAGCTGTAGATGTATTTCTCCAGAGATAGTAACGTATATTCTCGATTTTTAGTGAACCTCTAGCAAGGAACTAAATATGAAAAATGTCTTACAGATTTTAGTCATAGCAGGCCTGCTTGTCTCGTTCTCCGCACAAGCTGAAGAGGTGAGGCCTGGAGTGCTGCGGACCCCCGATAGTCGTTTTGAAAACCTTCCCGATTATGATTTCAAACCTAACTATGTCGAAGTACAAGGATATCGTATTCACTACATAGATGAAGGTCCAGATGATGGAGAAGTGATGTTGATGCTTCACGGAGAGCCTGCATGGTCCTACCTGTATCGCAAAATGATTCCAATCTTTGTTGAAGCCGGATATCGCGCCATAGCACCAGATCTAATTGGGTTCGGTCGCTCAGACAAACCTGTCAGCATGGACGTACACACCTATCAGTTTCATGTAGATACACAACGAGCACTTGTTGAGGCCCTGAATCTAACTAACGTGACATTTGTAGGGCAAGATTGGGGAGGCCTGATTGGATTAAGAGTGGTAGCGGAAAACGAATCGCGGTTTTCCAGAGTAGCGATCGCTAATACCGGCTTACCAGACCCTCAAACTGGCAGTGTACCTAGCGGCGCTTTTATGAATTGGAAACGCATGAACCAACGGATGATTGATGCCGGTGATATTCCAACGGGTGATATGATCGCAGGAAATACAGGAGACCTTAGTCTCAAAACTGCATACGATGCCCCGTATCCTGACCCGAGCTACAAGGCAGGGCCTCTTGTCCTGCCTCAGCGTGTGCCTGTGACTCGAAATGATGCCGGAGCCGCTGAGAATTCTGCGGCGTGGGAAGTGTTCAGGCGTTGGGAGAAACCTTTTCTCACTTCTTTTAGTGATGGGGATCCTATAACAGCGGGTGGTTTTGTTGTATTTCAGGAGCAGATACCTGGAGCTCAAGGTCAAGCGCATACCACAATAAGAGATGCTGGGCACTTTCTACAAGAACAGAAAGGGGAAGAGTGGGCCGAAACTATTGTTGAGTTTATGAGAATGAGTCCAAACTAGGCGCGCTATTTGATCCAGTGCAATCGAAACAGAACAAACAAATCAAGGAGGGAGGGAAAGGCTGCAAAGCGTTCCTTTAAGCGCTTACTGCGTAAATACAAAGGCGAGCCAAGGAAGATCACCACGTACACATTGAGAAGCTACAACGTGGCTCATAGAGAACTGATTCCATAGATGATTCACGACACTACCCAACATGCCAACAATCGAGCCGAGTTGTCGTACGAGCCGACACGTGTAAGGGAGCGGGGTATGCGAAAGTTTAAATCTATGGCACAAGCACAGTGGTTTTTGAACGCTCATGTAGCTGTGTATAATTTTTTCAACTTAGGACAGCACTTAGAGTCAGCAGGAGCTTATTAATATTTTCGGCTGCGTGCTTTTGCGTCTTAGGAAAAAGCAGTGGCAATCCAGAGGAAGCTAAGCAACATATTTCGAGCGTGCAGCCCAAACCGGTGGCGGCTAGAAACCTACTTGGCGAACACCGGTAGGCGTATGGACGAGCTTCACCGCCGACGGTTTTCGGCTAGGGCTGAATGCCGACCAAGTTACTTTGTCTGCAGTGGCGGGGCTACCCGGTGCTAAATTGAGCGATTAACTCAGCGCTGTAGTTAATCGAATGGGATAGGTAAATAAGACTAAAAGAAGCGGTGGTCGTGTTTGCGGCTCTTGCGTTAAGAGCCAATGATAATGCTGGTGGTCAGAGCATTGCTGAAAAGAACATAAGCATTGATTAGCATCACGGCTGAATGTCCCCAAATATTGATGGTGAACGCGGGGATCAGTAAAATCACAATAAGGCCGGTGCCAATTGGGGAGAAGCCGGCGCCTAAAATTACAACGTCTGCTATCTGAGCCATAGTAACGAAGGCGGTTAAACCCAGAAATATTGGTCCGCGTCTTGCCATGTAATATTCGCGCAAGTCTTGGTCGTCATCGGGCTTAATGTCAGGGGTGATAGCGTAAGAGACCAAGACGATAAACAAGGTTGGAAAAATCAAGAACCATACTTGAAAGATAGTTGTAAATTCAATTTCTCGGTAGGGCCATATTCCCACCAGTATTGAATGGAATAGAGGACCACCACCACCGTCCAGAGGAGGTGTAGCCAATCGATTTTCGGCACTATCTGAGTGCGTAGTAGGCGACCCCAGCCGGCAAATATCTCCTTTAACGCCATCGCGATGACAACGGAGGCGATCGCCATTAAAAACTCGAATAAGGTCATAAGTCCCTCGTTGCCAATTTATTAGCTTCTCTCATAGTAGGCTAGTCGATAATTCTGAGTCTTAAGCTTAGTGATTTCAGCGCGGTTTTTACTCTAGCCAGCGACGAATCCCGCTAAAACCACTAAACTTAATATTAAGTGAGCGAATTCCATTAATGCGTTTGGACATTCTCAGCCGATGCTTCTATCCTTCGTATTTTAGTGTTCTTGTCACTATCAGTGGCAAAGTCACTGATTCATCATTTTGATGCTATCGACTACTTAACTAATTTGAGCCTTCAATGAGCGATCTTAAACCCTTATACATATCTTATGCTGGACCTTCTCTACTAGAGACGCCGTTACTTAATAAAGGGTCGGCTTTTACGGAAAAAGAAAGAAGAGCATTTAACCTGATTGGCTTACTGCCTCCCCGCTACGAATCTATTGATGAGCAGGTCGAGCGAGCTTATCAGCAGTTTAGCAGTTTCGATGAGCCGATAAACAAGCACATTTATCTGCGCGTTGTTCAAGATAACAATGAAACTTTATTTTACCGCTTGCTGCGCCAACATCTGGTGGAAATGCTGCCGATTATCTATACCCCAACCGTTGGCGATGCTTGCGAGCTTTTTTCTGACATCTACCGAAGCGCGCGCGGAATCTTTGTCTCCTATGAAGAGCGAGACTATATGGATGACATTCTTAGAAGTGTGACCAAAGATCGGGTTAAAGTAATTGTCGTTACAGATGGTGAGCGAGTCCTAGGGTTAGGAGATCAAGGCATAGGTGGTATGGGCATTACCATTGGCAAGCTGTCTCTTTATACCGCCTGTGGTGGTATTAGCCCAGCTTATACGCTGCCAATCACTTTGGACGTTGGAACCAACAATAAAAAGCTATTAGACGATCCCATGTACATGGGGCGGCGTCATCCGCGAATTGACGGGGCAGAGTATACCGCTTTCGTCGATCAGTTTATTGATTCTGTCCATGCCCGTTGGCCCAACACCTTAATTCAGTTTGAAGATTTTGCGCAGCCCAATGCAATGCCAATCTTAAAGCGCCATAGGGAAAGAGTTTGCTGCTTTAACGATGACATTCAGGGTACAGCAGCGGTAACGCTGGGTTCTTTGTTGGCGGCATGTAAACGTAAGGGAGAGGTATTAAGGGATCAGAAAATCGCCTTTGTCGGGGCTGGGTCAGCCGGATGTGGGATTGCCGAGTTGGTTGTGAGGGCAATGGTGATTCAAGGTCTGACTGATATAGAGGCCCGTGCGCGGATATTTATGATTGACCGTCATGGTCTCTTGACTTCGGATATGGCTGATTTGCTGGATTTCCAGCAGATGCTGGCTCAGGATAAAGCGCGCTTAGGTGCTTGGCATTTAAGCGACAACAATGAAACGATTGAACTAATCGATGTCGTGTCCAATGTTCATCCAAGTGTTCTTATAGGTGTTTCTGGAAAGCCAGGTCTATTTACGGAAAAGATTATTCGGGAAATGCACGCTCATTGCCCGAGGCCGGTTGTGTTGCCGCTCAGTAATCCGTCAAAGCATGCAGAGGCGCACCCTGATCAAGTAATCGAATGGACAGACGGCCAGGCTATTGTTGCCACCGGCAGCCCTTTCTTCCCAGTAGAGTATGCGGGTAAGAAATTCGAAATCTCTCAGTGTAATAATAGCTATATCTTCCCAGGCATCGGCTTAGGGGTGGTTGCATCAAAGTCGGCTAGAGTCAGCGATGAAATGTTGATGGTTGCCAGCACAACGTTGGCTGATTTGGCTCCAGAGAGCGATTCTGCCACCGTTGGTATATTGCCGCCGCTAGTTGATCTTGCAAGCTTGAGCCGCACTATTGCGTTCGCTGTGGCAAAGGTGGCAATGAGAGAAGGACATGCGCGGCAAATAAGTGACGAGGAATTAAGCACCGCTATTGAGCATAACTTCTGGACTCCTGAATATCGGGAATACCGCCGCATAGCAACTCGGGCTAGGTAGCAATGGGCTGAGTGCTTTTAGTAACCTAGGGGTAAGCAGAGCCATTTTTTTACAGCCACAAGCTGCGCACGGCAACTACGCTAATTTTTGAATAGAGGATAGGTATGTCACACCACGACTTTCTGGTAAAACGCGATGACCTTGCGACAACTCGTTTGGTCGAGAGCAAGGGGTTAACACCAGCCTCCGGGCAGGCAGTTCTGCGGGTTGAGCGCTTTGCGCTCACTGCCAACAATATTACCTACGGCGTCGCCGGTGATTTGATCGGTTACTGGCAATTTTTCCCAGCAGAGGAAGAAGGGTTCGGCCGTATACCCGTTTGGGGAATCGCCAGTGTAGTTGCAGAAAACGGTAGCGAGCTTAAAGTTGGCGACCGCTACTACGGTTATTTCCCTATGTCGGATGAGCTGCTGGTTAGCCCTATCAAATGCTCACCCCGTGGGTTTACCGATGGCGTGGAGCACAGGGCTAAGCTACCAATTGTTTACAATCAGTACACGAGGGTGGCTGCGGAGAACGGGTTTGAGTCGGGTTTTGATAACCACAAGATGGTTTATGTCCCTCTTTTCACTACTTCTTTTGTATTGGATGATTTCTTTGCTGACAACGATGATTTTGGAGCCAAAACTATTGTGCTTGGCAGCGCCTCTAGTAAAACTGCCTTCGGTATGGCTTTTATGCTCAAGCAGTCTGGACGGGTCAACATTGTTGGTCTTACATCCGAGAAAAACCTTGGCTTCGTAAAGGGGCTTGGGCTTTATGATGAAGTCTTCACCTATGATGACGTTGAATCGATGGATAATTCTGTTACGACAGCGTATGTCGATATGTCGGGTAATAGAGATGTATTATCAAAGATACATCATCACTTTGTAGACAATTTGCGTCAAAGCTGTGCGGTCGGGATCACACACTGGGAGTCAAGGACGGATAAAGAGCTGGAGGAGTTGCCAGGTGCTAAGCCGGCAATGTTTTTTGCCCCAAGCCAAATAGTTAAGCGAAATAAGGAATGGGGCCCAGCTCAGTATCAAGCACGTCTCGCGAAAGCCACAGCTGCATTTTTTGCTGAAGTAGACAGCTGGGTTGATATTCAAGAGCACAGCTTTACCGATGTTGATGCTATCTATCATCAAGTGCTGGTGGGTGCGCCTGCCGATAAAGCGATTATCGTGGCTCTAGTTTAAAGCCGGTGAGTTAGAGCGGACGGAATTTGCTAAAGAGTTCGCGTAGTTTTTCAGCACCTATTTCATTCATTCGCTCTATATTTTTTGCCGGGATATTGGCAGCATTCGGATGGCTCTCTACCGCGTGTTCGACGCTATCCTCGCGGAGAATATGCAGCAGTGGGAGAGGTGATCGATTAGTATAGTTCTCCGCCGCCGCAGCCTGAGTGCCGGCAAATTGATACTCAGGATGAAAGCCCGCAATTTGAAAGATGCCTTCTAAACCGAGCTCAAAAATAAGGCTGTTGGCCCGCTCAATGAAATCACAATAGTCTGGGAACTCCCTTAAGTGACCACGAATAATTACGATGCTGGTTTCTATTTGAGTGTTTGCCTCTAATAGCTCTAATTCGCAGACAAGCGCTGCCTGCAAGTCCTCATTGGAGTGGGGGTCAGATACTTTGAACCTAATATTATCCTGATCAAACTCCTTCCTGGCAAAAGGACAGAGGTTGAAACCAATAACAAATTCCTGAATCCATTCCTTTACTTGCGTCTCAACCGCGCCTTCATCGGCATCGAAATCTTGACTCGGGCTTTTAGAAATCAAGGGCTTACCTATCTCCAAATTTCGCTAGCACGGCGCCATAGACAGTCATCGCATCCCAAAGGTTTTGCAGGCGCAGATTTTCATTTTCGGCATGCTGATTATTGTCATGGTTAGCTAAAGGCAATACGATAATAGGCGTCTGCATTCTGGATCTGAATGCATTTAAAGGCAGTCCTCCACCCATTGAGGGTGTCAAAATGAGGTCGGGGGTAATTTGCCGCATGAGCTTGATTAGTCGCTGCGACATTTCGCCATCCATTGATGTTCGAAGACCTGAGCCGCCCGCACCCCGCCAATCCAACTTGATTACTTTTTGATGGTCTCTTAAGGTCTCATCGCTAGGCTCATCATAGACAATATGAAACCCTTGTTTGCTAATATGTGCTTCGATCAAGCTGCGAATGGTCTCAGGGTCTTGATTCGGGACTAAGCGCAGATTAAGAGATGCAGTCGCTGAGGATAAGATAATGTTTCTACCTTGACTGCCAACACCGCCAGCGCTCAACCCGCGGACGTTAAATGCAGGAAGCGTTATTAGTTCCTCTAAACGCGTGCCGTCACCCTCTGGAGTGTGAACAGAAAGCTCTTCTTTGAGCAGCTCAGTGACGTCTGGCATGGCATCGATTGCGAAGCGTTCTGCCTCGGTCAGTGTTGCGACATTATCGTAGTAGCCTTCAATTAGTATGCGTCCGGACTCGTCTCTCATGCTGGTCAATAAATAAGCCATTCGCATTATTGGATTTGGAGCCCAGTTACCATAGTGGCCAGAATGAAGCGGTCGATTCGCGCCATAGGTCGTCATGTCTAATGTGCGGCCGCCTCGAACGCCAAAAACGAGTTGAGCCCTTCGAGATTGATGCATGGGAGCATCGCAAAATAGAAGTAGGTCGGCGTCTAATAACCCGGGATTATCGTCGATGATTTTGCCTAAGGTTGGAGAGCCCCTTTCTTCTTCTCCATCAAAAATAAGTTTTAAGTTTACCGACAGCTCAATATTGCTTTGTCTTAAGGCATCAATCACATGGGCGATCGCGATCACTGGCATTTTGTCATCACCCGCCGATCTGGCATAAAGCCTAGATTCAGGATCAAAGCGAGAAGGAATTAGTTCGAGATCGACAGGTTTGCCTCCAGCATTCAGGGGAGCGTCCAGTAACGTCGGTGTAAAAGGGGGGTACGCCCATTTTTCGAGATCTACGGGCTGCCCATCAAAATGTGCATAGAGTAAGAGAGTTTCTGTTGCGTTGGGGCTCAATAACTCTGCGTAGACGTAGGGTGCCCCTCCTGCTTGAAGTTGTTTTGTGGTAAATCCCCGAGCGCTAAGTAAGCCCTCTATGTGATCAGCATTTGCCGCCATATCGTCAAGGTTTGATGCTATGTTTGGAAAGGATAGCAACTCAATAAAATCTGTCAGTATCAATGCTTCATTGGCTTCACGGTACTCGGTAATTGCAGAGCTAACATCCAGTGCTGACAAGTTCTGGGCGTTGCTTACTGTGGGTAGTGAAAGAGAGATGGCGCTAAAAAACACAAGCAATGTTTTGGGCTGGCGAGGTCGCCCATTCATTTTTGGTAATTCAATGTTCATTAAAGTGCACCAAATGATTGTTGGATGGATAGTAGAATACTGTTCGGCGAGATTAACTCATCCCGGCCCCTTAGATAAAGAGCTCCTCTGCTTATTCTTGTTATCTAAATGCCGAAAGCGCGACTCTGGGAATGGGGAAAGGTGGGGCTAAAAGTACAACTATCGGTATTTGGCTTAGCATGCCGCTGTATTCCTCGAAAAGCTCTATGCTAGACTAACTCTGGCACCTACATTACGGCGTTTTTATGGCGCTTTTGATTTAGGCAATAACTCCGAAAATTAATGTGAACGATAAGTGCTTGGGTTGGTATGAAACTGACTTGGCCTAGTTATCTTAATTAGAGAACTTGAAATGAAAACTGAATTAAAAAACGATGTGATGATAATCACTCTAGATGATGGCAAGGCCAACGTTGTTGGACACACTCTGCTCGACGAGCTTTTGCCAGCGTTAGATCAAGCTGAAAAAGAAGCGAAGGCTATTTTGATTGTTGGCCGCGCCGGTATTTTCTCAGCAGGCTTTGATTTAAAAGAACTTCAAAAAGGTGCCGCGCAAAGCAGGGCTCTAGTTTCTCGAGGATATGAACTATTGCATCGACTTTATGGCTTCCCATTGCCGGTGGTTTCTGCATGCACTGGGCATGGGATCGGCCTTGGTGCATTTATTTTACTCGCCTCAGATATTCGGATAGGCGTGGCCGGAGACTCCAAAATCAGTTTGCCTGAAACGGCTATTAGTATGCAGCTGTCTCCTTTGCTGATTGAAGTGGCGAGCGCTCGGATATCTAAAAGACATATCATTAGGGCCGCTGTGCAGTCTGAAAACTATCTCCCGGATTTAGCCGTTGATGCTGGGTTTTTAGATGAAGTAGTTGACGCGGCTGATCTGTTTGCTAAGGCCTTTGAGGCAGCAGAAAAACTGAGTCTTTTGCCAGGTGAGTTTTACGCAAAGAATAAACTTGGGGTAAGGAAGGTGTCATTAGAGTTGATGGGGAAAAACTTAAGTTCCTAGCTTAATGCTCCCAACTTAACTTAGTGCGGCCGGCCGAAACTACCTCAGCCCAGACTTTCCGTTAGTTTACTTCTCGATAGTGCTTTGGGGGAGAGCCTGCGGGGGGCTGAGATCGGTAAAAGTTAAGGCAAATTAAGAGCGTCGTTAATAGCGCAGAGTACTTCATTTATTCTAAATGGCTTGTGGATAATCGAGTGAAACCCAGAATCCGCAATTCTATCTATATCCTGCTGCATGGCGGTAACCGCGGATGCTGACAGTTTCAGCAGATGACCTTAGCATCTTAAACTCGTCAAGCTTGAGCATTTTATATCCGTAGGAGTTAAAGCTAGCAGTTCAAGCTGAGCGATTTTTAAGCTTTATGGCCGTTTTTCGCGGAAAGTGGCAGGAAGACATTGTACTTGAGAACCGTGGCTAGGCGTTCTCCATTCATCTCATTGTGATCAGCCATCAGTATCGGTGTGATTCCGTATCGATTTAATATTGTTACAAAAGCCAGCCAATGGATACGCTGCTAAGATTTAGCTATTTTTGAGTGTGCGGGTACTTCTCAATTGAATTTATCTCTCTTGTCTTCTTTGTAAAAGTAGATTCCGGCGGCGTGTGCTTCCTATTATTTTTTGACCAATCCTAGATTCGCGGAGTTATTTTAATTCTAGTCATCCAGACTACCAATCTCTGGTATTGATGTTCAAATATTAACCGGCTTTATTTTAGGTCAGTCTTTCCTAGGTGTTATCGACGATCAGTTTTGAATTTTCG
>Ga0308007_10001481_pt1 | contig 10324 bp, 11 predicted proteins | sample Neamet71_FD_203152 | JGI IMG/M metagenome (GOLD analysis project Ga0308007, IMG submission 203152) | Marine microbial communities from water near the shore, Antarctic Ocean - #71 | ecosystem: Environmental > Aquatic > Marine > Unclassified | place: Southern Ocean | collected 2014-06-07
GCCACGGCATAACTGAAGGTCTTGTTCGAATCTCTATCGGACTTGAGCACCCAGATGATTTAATCGCTGACCTTGATCAAGCGCTTAAAGCAGCTTGCTTGGTGTGTGAGGAGTCTTTAGAATGCGTTTAATTGCAACTCTTGCGCTTGCGCTTACATCGCTTGGGTATTTCGCTCAAACCTCCACATATCTCTACCCATCAACTTCTCTTCGATGGAATGAGGTCATAAGCCATGTCGATGGAGGTATTGTGAGATCCGGAAATGGATGGCGGGGGGATATTCTCTATACTGTAGATCGAGAACGAATCTATACAGGTTACTCAACCAGCAGTTTTAATCTAGCCTATACGCTGAGAAAAGGGAAGTTGTATCTCGGAGATTCATACTTTACAGATGCGATTGCGTATACGCTTGAACTCGACGCCATCTATGTCGGAGACAGTCAATTTCCTTTAGACATCGCATACACAATTCGTCCTGACTTGTCCCAACAAGGTGTGATAAGCATCTTTAAAGAAAGCAGCATGAGCCCCTTTGACATTGTCGCCACATTGCAAGGCGCCCCATCTCATTCTGAATTGTTTGCCCTCTTGTTTTCTGCGGGCTTGCTTTAAGTGTGGGAAGTCGCGGGTTTTACTTCGCTTCTTTAACATGGAAAGTGAAACCTTCCATGATTTGGTTTACAAGGAGTTTTTCACAAGCTTCAACAACTTTTGCCTCGGCTGTTTTTTTGTCTGCGGCCTCTACTTCAAGCGTAACATGCTTCCCTATTCTTACTCCTACGATCTCTGGAAGGTCCATAATCTTCATGGTTCCAACCACAGCTTTTCCTTGTGGATCTAAAAGTGAAGGCAGTGGCATAATATCAATTTCTGCAACAAATTTCATGAGGTCATCTATTTCGGGGCAAATACAAGTGCTATAATCGAATACAAAAGTACACACAATGACACCGCCGCGTATATGTTTCCCCAAGCAATCCAGGTTCCAACAGCGACAGCAATAAATCCGACTCCAAGACCCGATCTGACCGCATCTATCGTCTTGTCTTTTCCCCACGTTTTTAATCCGAAGAACGGTCTTTTAATCACCATTAAAAGAGGGAACATCACCATGCCCACAGATGCAACTACTAGCATTGCTCTTATTTGACTCTCACTCCCTGAATAAGCCGATCCCCACCACAACGTCATTCCCATCCAAAACAGTCCAGCCGCTGGAGCAGGTAGCCCTTCAAAAAACCCAGTGCTCTCGTCTGTCGATGCGCTCACGTTGTATCTAGCTAGTCTGTAAGCGGCGGCTACTACAAGAAGTGCGGGCAGGGCATTAATCATGAGGCTATCACATGCCCCGCTTTCGCAAATTAACCTGTATGAGACAAAGGCTGGCGCTAACCCGCTCGTCACAAGGTCGGCCAAAGAATCTAACTGGATACCCATTGGTCCTTCCACTCCCAGCTTCCTAGCGGCCCATCCATCTAAAGCATCAAAAAACATGGCGGCCAACCAAATCACAGCAATTCTTCCGTCTGTGATATCTGCGCCGGAAGCTGCTTCCCAGCACACATAGGCTCCACCTAATAAATTCCCCATTGTCAGGGCGTTAGGAATTAATCTCTTGAAATTCATGCAACGAAGATAGCAATGAGTGCGGCCTATAGGTTCTGTTGTGTATATTTGCGGTGTAATGGTCCGATGGCCGAGCGGTTAGGCTCAGCTCTGCAAAAGCTGCTACAGCGGTTCGAATCCGCTTCGGACCTCCAGAAAAAAAAGCCCTGTTAACTTTGAGTTGGCGGGGCTTTGTTTTTCACAAGGTGATCTGTTTGAAAATCTTCACGCATGTTTCGTCCACTTTCAACAAGCCTGTAAATGTGTTACGTGTACTTGTTCGCAGAAAAAAGGTTGTGATATTTTGTCCGAAGGGTTTATCTTTCTAAATTACATGTAATTAACCTATTGTTGCTCCATATCACAAATATGACATTACGAAATAGCCCCCCCCTAATTGCCTTTGCCGGGCTTGTTTTCTTAATCCTAAGCTCAAGCTGCAGCTCTAGAGGTACAGTAAAATCTCCCATTCACAGAGCGCACTATGAGAATCTAAATGCGCTAATGCATGAAGAGGCGCTTCATGAAGGAGGAAAGCCATTCTTAAAAGCACACTTAAACGAGGGAGGGGTCATGCTCTTTACAGATGAGTGGAGCGTAGACAGCGCTCGCAATGTTGTCACAGGTTTAGCACAGTCATACGATATAAATCGACGACCTCTTGGTTCAGAAATCATCGAACTCCAAGCTGAGGATGTTGTTTTATTCGAAACGAATGCTTTAAACACAAACGCTGTTTCATCTCTGAAGGGAACGAAAATTATGTTCTTAGTCACCGCAGCTTCGCTTTTTGTCTGCATTGTTGATCCAAAAATTTGTTACGGTTCATGCCCTACTTTTTATCTAGATGAAAATCCAGACAACGTGTTTTCATCAGATGCCGAAGGTTTTTCTAGTGCAATACATCCAAATCTTGAATACGAAGATTGCGATGGCTTGGGGGTTGTTGATATCCGTGAAAATTCTGTTTCGTTAACCATGAAAAACGAAGCCCTTGAGACTCACTGCATTGACGCTATATGTCTGACCGCCATTCCAATAAATCAAGGAGAACGCATCTATCACAATCCCAACAACAGCTTTTGGAGGTGTGCCGAGAGTCAAGCTCCTGCTCAAGCGAAAGCGGATAAAATGGACGTCTCTGCGCTTTTTGCATCTGCGGACTTAAACGAATACCAACGTTTAACAGAAAACGGAGATATGACGGACGTAGAAGACGTGTATTTAACTTTTCCTGGAATTCCGAACACCGATAATTATGGACTTGTTCTCGATTTCCGCCAGTCTCTTATGTCAACCTATCTGTTTTACGGTGCCAAGGCTTACATGGGTCCTATGAACAGTGATTACTTTGTTGAATTCGGAAAGAGCGACATGGCGAAACCCGGCTGGAAGCCTTCCGTATTCAAAGAAATGGGCGGGATAGAGGTCTCTGTTTGGGATGTTTCCAAAAAGCAGTGGAAAGAAATTGGGATGTTTGATGAAACTGGACCCATCGCCATAAACACGCAAATGTTAGAATTGGGAAAGTGTGAGGGTGAGGTTGAAGTTCGATTGCAAATGACGGTTGGGGCTTGGCGTATCGATGCCGCTCAACTGGTTCAGGTTGTGGAGGAAGTGAATGTTGGGGATTGGACCCATCAGCCCAGTTCAATTAAACAGGTGCGGGGAAGCAAACAAGATGTTTTCATTGATCCTGAATTGTTTGCTGAGGACGACCATCATTTCGTGTCCATGCCCGGCGAATCATACGTCATGGATTTCGAAATCTCCGATGATGGGGCATCACACGAGTTGTTTTTGTTTTCTGAAGGATATTACATTGAGTGGATGCGTGGTGAATGGCTCGGAAACGTTAATCGAAAGAAATTACGTCAAATGCATTTGTTCCCTAAACAATACCTAAAACAAGAAGCGAAGAAATATCAAGTTTATGAAGAGGAGATGGAACGTTTATTTTGGGAGTCGAAAATTACCACGCCAATATTCACATATCATGCGGATTGAATCACCCTTGTTGTACTTCGCGTGGCTGTTAGCCCTTTCATGCATTTTTTCTTCTGTTTCCGGACAAGAGGCCTCCGAATTCAATTATCAAGATCTCGAACCCTTTTATGTTCAAGAGTTTTCCTCGAGTTACGGTGACAAGCATATTAAATCTATGGAATACACCCCCTATGGTATGAGTGTTCGGTTGGGTTTGAAAACCGGGTGGGTCGTCTTGGGAGAGTTGCTGTATGTAGATGAAAACACGGTCTATCTTGCGCATCAAAATGGCAAGATAAAACCATATCTATTCAGTGAAATAACTTTTGTCAAGGGGAAATTTGGGCGGATTCGTTTGCGCACAGTTGGTTTGCAATCACTCGCGGCAATTACGACTATAGCTGGTGGGCTTGCTGCTATTGTAACCATTCCCGTTAATCTCATTGTCGCTTCGACCGCCAACATGATGACAAAACGGGCTTTGCAGTTCAAATCATCCAGCCCTCAACAACACTGGGTCTTGCTAAGGTCCTATTCGCGCTATCCGGCTGGCTTAAAGAATGAGCGGCAGACAGCACCTGTTAAAATTCAATTCTAGGTTTCGTGTAACATAAAAACGAGAGGCAATCTTTCGATTGTCTCTCGCTTGGTACCCGAAGTGGGGATCGAACCCACACTCCTTGCGGAACACGAGTTTGAGTCGTGCGCGTCTACCAGTTCCGCCATTCGGGCAAATGGTGACAGCAAAAGTAATGTAGCGAAGGCTATTCGCTACATTTTTTAAAGCTTGTAATTGCCGGAGAGTTGATTTTCATTTCCGAAGGGCTCATTTTCTGCAATTCATCGTCTCTGTTTTCGAGCATCAACTTCCTAGACGTGAGGTCTTGGTGGGTTGCGCTGCCTGGGATATGTCTGCACTTGATCGACTCTTCAAAGCTTTTTACATTTACGGTAAGTCCATCTTTTGAAAGATGCGACATCCTGAGGGTTAGCTCAGAGTCTCCAGACCTGCGAAGAGATAAAAAGCCACCCGCGCGTTCCCAAGCGAAGCGGGAATGAAGTGTGGGACAGTGCCCAAAGTATGCTTGCAGAGGTTTCTGTAAAGCGGTGTCGAAACGTCTGATGTATGGACGAACGGAGCCTTCTCTTCCTGCGAGAACGTCCAAAGAGTGCTGAAGCCAGGTTGGGTTGGCCACATCGTCAGGGTCGATAAACGTCACATGGGTCCAATCTGATTTCTGTGATGCACGAACGCCTGTGTTGCGAGCTACGTAGGCTCCTGAGTTTTCCTGAAGTGTGATACCGTCTATCCTGGTGTCACGGTTAGATTGATCACGCAGCACCGCATTCGTGGAGGCGTCGGTGGAGGCGTCGTCAGCAATGATGAGGTGCCAATTTGTATGGGTTTGCTCTAAAATGCTGGAAACACACCCCGGAAGAAACTCAGTGTGGTTGTAGTGTGCGCAGACAATCAGGACCTTCATTTTAGAGGTGGAAACAGAAGGAAGTGTGGCTGTAAAGTTTTTCTTTAGAGCAGAGGCTTCGTGTGCGTAAAGTTGATTCTGGAACCAAGTTGAGATGCCTGTTTTTCGAAGGAGGATGACCACCGGAACTCGCAAAAAGTCAGGGAGGATTTTTCGTAAAAGCGAAACCCTCACGATGTTAAAGAATGGGGAGGATTCATGGAGCTCGCATATTGAAAGATCTCCTCTGCCAGAACAGCGTCTATGGCTCTTAACTCATCCCAGCTTACTGGGTTAGATCTGTTTGTGTGCTTGTACCTTCTCCATTGTGTAATGGGGCCCACTTTAGCGTTGAAGATGCTGTTCACAGACCTGTCTGAGCCTGTATTTGCTCCATGGCGTGCCTTTGCATATGCAGCGCGCCATTCTTCATTTGAAACCCCCCAGTCGAGGGATTCTAAAACAGCGGGAGCTTCTTCTTTGAGGCTCTCTAACCACCAAGTATAGCTAGCCTTCTCCCCTGCCCTGACATTCCAGTCTAACCAATGTCTCATGGCTCTGTGCATCATTTTTCGAGGCATGGCAACAGAGGTGTTCTCTGTGATGTATCTCCAACTAGCCTTGTTAAATGTCGTGAGAGAGCCTATGGTTTTTAAAGGGTCACGTAGCTGGTGTCCGATCGCAAAGTCTGAGGTGATCATGTTTCCACCGGGACCATATACAGCTTGGTCACAATCAGCCACAAGGCACCAAGAAGCAATTCCGTCAGCCCCAAACTTCTCATGCTGAACATCTTTGCCTAGCTCCGAAAGAACTGCCGCAAAAAAGTTCGTGCCCGAGCGCCCTGTTCCAATAACCGCTATCGTTTTTTTCACTTTTACGCTGAGATATTTATCCGAAATGTCGTGCCCACTCCCACCTCAGATTTTAATACTGAGATTTTGCCTCCGTGGTATTCTTCTATGATTCTTTTTACAAGCGAAAGACCCAGCCCCCAGCCCCTCTTTTTTGTTGTAAATCCGGGAGAAAATACGCTTCTAATGTCTTGTCTGGAAATGCCCTTTCCATTGTCTGAAATGTCAATCATCACCCCTTTTTCCACAGGACTCACCTGGACATGTATCTCACCCCTGCCCTCCATAGCGTCAACAGCGTTTCTGAGTAAGTTTTCTAAAACCCAGCTAAACAAAGAGGGGTTAAAGAGCGCGATGATCGGAACTTTCTCCTCGAGGCCCGTTAGGTGAATCTCAACTTTTTTACTTATCCTGGGTCGCATATAAGATAGCGTGTGTAAAATCGATTGTCCGATGTCACCTGAAGTAAGCTTGGGTTGAGAGCCTATTTTGCTAAACCTATCTGTGACAACATGGAGACGCTGTACGTCTTTCTCCATCTCCACAAGCATCGACTGATCGACTTCCTTCGACTCCTTTAACAGACCCACCCAAGCCATTAATGAGCTTAGCGGAGTGCCTAGCTGATGTGCCGTCTCCTTAGCCATTCCTACCCAAACACGATTCTGCTCTGCCTTTCTCGAACTGCTAAAAACCAAGTAAGCCGTAAGCAAAAACGCCGCTATTAAAATAAGCTGGACCAACGGATAGTACCTCATGGAGGTGAGTATAACGCTGTCTTCAAAAAAGATGAGTCGAGCTCCTTCACCTGGGAGATAAACCTTAATGGGGTTATTCGAATCAGACATTCTAAGAAGAATCGCCTGAAGGGATTCTGCGTTGTTCAATTCATCTTGGGAAACGCCCTTTGAGTGAATCACATTCTGTCTGAGTGAGTCCGTCATAATAACGGGAACTGACGCGCTGTTTAAAATCGTCTCTGAGACAAACGAAGAAATGAGGTCTGCCATCGCTCTTTTCAATTCTTTAAGTCGAAGGCTTTCGTCGTAATAAACAGTTTGGCCTACTTCCTCGAAGCGAATTGGGTTAAATCGAGAGGACATTTCTTCTCGCAAACTGTCGAAATTCGTCAGGCCTGCTTCTAAGTTTATGTCGTAGAGTTTCCTGCCAGAGTCGTCATAGATAAGAACTGGGACTGTCGTGTTGGACCACAAGTAGTCCGTAACAAACGTGAGGTCCATCCCTCTTGGTGGACTGTCAATAATCCGGTACGCATCGGCCAACCGATCTGCTTTCTTGCGTTCATCCGCCTCCAGCTGAACAAACAATTGCTCCGTGTAGTCGACAAGGTGACTCCTTTGTATAATGGCTTCTGACCAGACCTTGACTTTCGCTCTTTCCTCAACCTTTACCCTCTTGGTGAGAGAGTTAGCATACCATAGGGTAGCGCCCACAATGACTGCTGCCGAAGCCAGCAGAGTTCTTTTCCATCGTTTTTTTGATTGGGCTTGCATCGGAGTTAATCGTAGGCAGAGCAGTTTTGGGCTCTCTTAGAGCGTTTGTCACACGCGCTTATAGCAATGGTTACTTCATGTGAAATTGCAGCCGCTGTTCTGATCTCTGAAATTCCGAAGTCATAAGCATATCCGACAGTGATATAGTCCATGAGCGCAAGCTGAAGATGCCCGACAAGCGCTGTTTGGTTTCGATACCCTACACCTATAGAAATCTGGTTGTCGTAGGAGAGAAGTGCTGTTGCATCTAAAGATACCGGAAGGCCTGACGCCATTCGGGTTTGTACCGAGGGTTTAAACATAAACCGTCCGTCGAGGTCAATCGAGCTGCCAACAGTCGTTACCAGGTGACGTGATGTGCTTGTGCCTAACGTCATTTCTGAAAGCACCGCAGCCGTAGCGTTAACAATTGTAATTCCTACAAAGCTATGCTTGTCTTCATACCAAACTCCAGCATCAATCGTCGGAAACAAGAACTGTGTAGAGGAGGTGACCGCGGGGTCATAGGCTGCTTCAAAATCCGGGAAACTTAAGCTTCCTATGTTTAATCTGTGCTGAGCCAGACCCACCGACAAGCCAGAGCTAAACCACCCTCCGTTCGTCATTTGTAGTTTGTAGGCATAAGCAAAAGAAAAAGATATCGTGCCCCACGGGCCGGCTTCGTCAGTTTCTATTCTTCCCCCCACACCGTGAATGCTTTGATTGGTTTCTGAAATTCTTCCCGAAAGGCTGGCAAAGGAATTGGAAGGGGCGCCTTCAAAACCTACCCATTGATTGCGAAAACCCATTCTCATATCCAGACAAGGTTTGTTTCCAGCAGAGGCAACATGGTCCTGAAAAGGAGTCATTAAATAGTTAGAACGAACAGGGATTTGTTGGGCACTCGCCTCGGTAAAAACAAGCAAAACCGACGCTATTGCAAAAAAGTAGATTGGAATGTTCTTCATCGTATTACCGCTACATTTCCTACAATGGGATCCAGCTCCACTCCAGGCTCATTTAAATCGATCACATAAAAATAGGTTCCTGCTGGAACTTCGCTTCCTCGATTCATCCCGTCCCAAGCAAAAGGGTATCCTATGCTCCTAAAAACCTCTTGACCCCACCTGTCATAGAGGGTAAGCAATGATCGAGTGTAGGAAGGGAGGCCGGTTATTTTCCATCTGTCGTTAACACCGTCGCTGTTAGGCGAAAACGCGTTAGGCACATCTACATCTGTTCCCACCACAACTAAAACCTGATCTGAATATTCGCATTGCTCAACAAAACCTGTTACGACAAACGAAGTGGTGAAAGGTGGTGTTGCTGTCACCGCGTATGACGATGGGTTGTCTACGTATTCTTCTGGAGACCATACATAGCCCAGACCACCATCACCTCCTTCAACCTCCAAGTCAGCAGATTCAAGGAATTGAATGTTGGAGGGACAACATGCCTCAATGCTTAATGGTTCTCCTGAAACTTCAACATTAAACGCGCACGGAACCTGCGCTATCCCTGTGTTGTGGGAAATTAAAACAAGGTAATCGGTGTTTGTGAACAACTGCTCTGTTGTGAACATCACATCTTGGGTTGTTGCTACGCATTCTGAAACAGCTGTGTACAAAGAAGAGTTGCATGGGTCAAGCAAAGAAAATGCTACAACGAGAATATGTAGCTCTGCACCTTGGCACTCTAGATCAGAAATTGAGACGTCCACACCTTCTTCTGAGTTCAGATATGTGGTGTGAAATTTAAGAACTGTGAGCTGGTCTCCAGAAAGGCAAGAGTCAATCGGTTGCCCAACAAAACTTGATGGAGAAAACTCTGTCGTTTGCGTGATTGTATTGCCGCAAATGGGGACGGGGTTGTCGCAAGTTTGCGCCCAGAACCCTCCGTGTAAAAACGCAATAAAAATTGCAATGGAAAGAAATTTATACATGCTTCTCAACGATTTCGTTTGCCTATTTTGCATATCCGAAAGTTAAGGAATCATTTACCCCTTAAAAGCAAGAAGCAACTCACCCTTTTCAACAGCGAATCCGGGTTTAGCATTGACATCTTCAATTGTTCCTCTCACGGCTGACTTAATGACGTTCTCCATCTTCATCGCTTCAAGCACAAGCAGAGAGTCACCCACCTCAACATCCTGTCCCGCCTCAACTAAAACACTTAAAACCTTGCCCGGCATCGGTGCGCATAATTGTAAATCGGCACCTGTATCTGTCGTGTTCATGCCCATTTTATCTAAGAGAAGTGCGCGTTCATCCAGAACAGTAACCTCCCTCATCACTCCGCCGACCTTCACGGTCATCGCACCGCTTTCATCTGGGCCATCAATGACTTCAACAATGTGTGTGTTTCCATCTATTAAGACTCTAAAACAACCTTCCGATGTTTTTGTCCACTCTCCTGCTGAAGAGATTTCAGAATCTACTGTGATGTTTCTGTCCTCAAAATGAATTTCCTTAGCCATGATGCGAAGATAAAGCAGTTAGCCCCGACCTTGCGTGCATGCCCGGAATCTACATCCACATCCCTTTTTGTCGCACGGCATGTCACTATTGTGACTTCCACTTCTCTACCTCACTTCAGAGAACGGGGGAGTTTGTAAATGCTCTTTTAAAGGAAATTACACTGAGGAAAGATGAGGGGGTTTGGGGGGATTGTGGCTTTAACACATTGTATTTCGGAGGGGGAACACCGTCTGTTTTGTCATCAGAAGACCTAAAAAAAATCACGGACGCCACAAGAATCGGTTTTTTACCCAACCAAGCGGGTTTTTTTGAAGAGGTTACGATCGAGGTGAATCCTGAAGATGTCAATGAAGAATCTCTTCAAGGTTGGTTGGATGCTGGATTTAACCGACTAAGCATCGGGGTACAGTCATTTGATGATACACAGTTAAGGTGGATGAAC
>Ga0308007_10001485_pt1 | contig 10314 bp, 9 predicted proteins | sample Neamet71_FD_203152 | JGI IMG/M metagenome (GOLD analysis project Ga0308007, IMG submission 203152) | Marine microbial communities from water near the shore, Antarctic Ocean - #71 | ecosystem: Environmental > Aquatic > Marine > Unclassified | place: Southern Ocean | collected 2014-06-07
CATCTTGCTTGTTCGCTGTATTAAGCCAGTTTATCTCATCATCTGCATGACTGATAATGCCCCAATAGCCTCGCATTTTTTTATTGGTGATTAATTCTTCACTGACATCATCGAAATTAACAAATAGATTTTTTGCTTTACGTGGATGTTTCCAGCCAGTATTAATTGCTATGTCTGAGGTGGCAAAACTGTCAGAGTGCATAAGCATCCTGAGCAACGAACGCAATCCCTTTGTTGCGTTTCTGAGTTGTGCGGGTTGTCTAGTATGTTGTTGAAAGGTAGCAGAAGGTGCGCGCGTAGTAGACAATGTGCTACTGGTCGGTGGTGTTAGTTGTTTGACAGTATATGCAGTAAAATTAACGTTTATGGTGTCACTGTTAGTGATAATGGTGTTAACTTCTTCTACCGTTTCAGGGTCAAGTTTGGGTGCGGAGCCTTTTAATTTATATTTACAATCATCTTCATGGTACGCCCCAAAACAAGCGGGTTTACCATCTCTGGATTCTTTACGGTAATAGCCTTTGCCGTGACATTTTGTGCAAATTAAAGCGTGTCGTAGTGTATTGAGCAATGCTGGCTCTAGCTTGCTAAAATTAGCAATATCATAGCTTTCACCATCAATTGTGCATAAGGCTACATCCATAGATATTTTACTCTGTTGTTAGTACCAAACACCCATCCATGACTCTAATTTTGATAGTTGTATTAATAATATAAAAACCTACTTTGTGTCGCCAATACCCCTTCATCTAAATGGTTGGTACAGCGGCAACAAATCGTTGGTCACCGTTATGCTGATCGTTAAACACATAAAAAGGCGCTCTGCACAGCAATATGTAGTCCAAAATTATACGGTAAAATAGAAGTATAATGTATTGGTAAGTGCAGTAATCACACAAAGGCTTCGTGCTGTATTAACCACTAATTTTTACTAACACAACAAACCCGCCGCTACGTCTTGGGCTTCATCATAACCAACAAGGTTCGCCAATAAACTTAATGCAAAAACCATCGCCGTTGCTGGTCCTTGGCTAGTAAGAATATTCTCGTCCATTACAACGGGTTGATCTGCAATGTATTCAGCCCCAACTAAGCCTTCTTCAAGGCCGGGATAACACGTCGCTTTTTTATCTACCACAAAACCATGTGTTCCTAAAACTAAAGCGGGAGCTGCACAAATTGCCGCGATAATAGCGTCATGAATATCATGTTTTTCGATTAGCTCAATCAGCAATTCACAGTCTCTTAAATGCTCGGCGCCGGGCACGCCACCGGGTAATGCAATAGCATCAAACAGATTACTTTCTTCTGTATTACTTTCCTCTAAGTTACCTTCTGTATCGTCTTCTTTCATAGTAAAAGCAAACGAAGAACCATCCGCAAAATGAAAACCATTCAACTGAGTCAATAAAATATCAGCTTCTATTTTCGTACCTCGGGCGGCCGTTACCTGTAAATCGTCGTGAACGCTGGCGACAATCACCTCAACACCACCTCGGCGCAAGACATCAATAATAGTAATGGTTTCAATATCTTCACTGCCGTTGGCAATAGGTACAAGAACACTTGGCATGTTTACTTCCTTAGTTAGCGTTTATGACTAGAAATATCGGCTTACATTGGCGCGTAGTTTATCTTTGATAAAATAAAAATTAGCACTTAGGTTTAAATGATAAGTGCATAACAAGAATAAAGATGTTTTAGTAACAATTAAAGTTTAGCTGCTTACTTAAATGCTTTATGACCAACATGTTTACGAGAGATCTATGAATAACGTTCTAATTTTATTTTTGGTACTAATTTCTACCACTCAGCTTGTAGGCTGCACTGATTCTAAAACTATCGATAATGAGTCAAAAAAAACAGTATTATCAATATCTTGGTGGGAGTCAATCGAGCCAATTGTTATTGATGGTGACGAATTTTATGGTAAACCCTGCTCTGTTGTTCAAATAACTAGTAATGAGTTTGGAGCTAAGTCAGAGGCCGTTATATTTACTGTTCCCAGTCGACTTTTGACCAGCTGCGCTCAACGTCAGCCTAACAAGAATTATCTTGAGTACGATGGGAAGTATATTATTTTGCACGTTGACCGACAGACATTTGGTGCAGGCTCTTGGACTGGAGAGCGCTATCGCAGTAAAGACTTAACATCTTGGGAAGAATACATTGGAGTAACTTGGTTAAAAAGTGAAGAGTATGAGGCTTGGAGAAAAGTTGGCTCCAAATCTTCAAAAGCAGATTCACTAAAAAAAGTAATGCAAGATTAATATTGACTTAAAAATACAAACATTAAGGCGTGGGTTCTATAATTAGATTCATTAATATGGCGGCTTCTTTAGACTCTCTTACAAATAAATCCTTTTTATTCAATGTATTAGAGTTCGCTAGAGCCTGATAATAATTTTTGCGTAATCCTACTGCGACAAAACCCAACTTTTTATACAAACTAATAGTACCAACATTACTCTCTCTTACTTCCAACATAGCTAATCCCACAGCCTGCTGCTGTACAAATTCAAGCCAAATTAACATAAGCCTTTTGGCTAACCCTTGGCGACGATCACTACCCGCTATGAGCACGAGCTCTAATTCAGATTCGCATAAGAGCATGGTCGCAATCAAACAACCGCATACTTGATCAGAGCCGTCTTCAACAACCCAACTCAAACGTTGTTGTGCCTGTGTATTTTTTGAGGATTGATTTTCTGTATCTACAGACAGTTGGAGCGTCTCACGAATTAGTTTCGCCCCCCAAGGGTCAGGGTTTTCATTTTGATCAAGTAAAATAACCGCCTCAATATCACCCTCTTGCAAAGGACGAATGTGATAACCTTTCACGCGATTAATTGCTGTAGTTGTTGTAGTCGCTGCCACGCCTCGACCTTATATTCTGGGATACGATACAGCTCTGGTAAGCTGACGATTTCCACCGTTTTAGCCTGTTGCAGCACTTGGCTCTCTTTTAATTCAGGTACCAGTTTTTGCATATGCTGCCCGGCCAACACTAATAACAATGGAGAGTTTTCGTTCGTATCAGCATCTTGTTTGATCGATAGTATTTGCGATTCAATAAAACTTTCAAAAGCGCCCAACATCCAATCAGTACGATCACGAAAGTAAGGATTACGCAGAGCAACAGGCCAATTAAAGGTATTAGTTTGCCATTCGTTAATCGATTTTTTCAATAACGCTTGTGACATTTTTAACGCTAATTTTTCTACCGCTTCACCATCTTGAAAAGACGGCGGCATATCAGACAAAATCAATAAACGATTGTCGGCAAAAAAAGACAAACAATGGATCTGTTTAGGTAGGTTTTCATTTACAACTTGAGGCACATCAATCGCTACAGCTAATTCTTCGATCGGCTGTAAATCTTCAATTATAATTTCAGGTGCAGCACTCAACTCTTCACGCAGGCTAGCCACGCTTTTATCCTGCTGTACAACGTCTCCTGTTTTCTCAAGCGTCTTTTTCTCAACAGCCTCAGTGGTAAACCCAGATGAGAATGCAGCTGATCGAGTATCTTCTTGAAGAATAGCAGGCGTAAGTGCTGGAACGATACGTTCAAGCGCTGTGTTTTTAGACATTTCATCTTTAGACACTTCACCTCTAGACACGTCACCTCTAGACATTGTACTTTTAGACATCGCACCTGCGGGTTCAGAGCCAACAGGCTGTACAAAAGACGGTGACAATTGCCCTTTCACTGGCCACGGCGTAGATGTTCTGTGTATAGCGAGCGGCGGCGCTAATTGAGAGCCTGATTCCGCCCAACGAGTAACACCCATAAGGTCAGCGCAATAAGCCTGTGAAGGCGTTAACAAATTAGTAAAGGAATTCATTTATTTTATGGGCTCAAAAACAGAATATGCCATAAAGAATAACACACCTATTTCAATACTGATGAGCCGACACATAAAACCAACCATGAAAAGCATCTTGAGCGGACCTCTCTTTATTATGAAAATCTCCACGGACAATAAGTTGCGAAGCAAAAGGCAAATCGATATCCTCAACATGCTAAAATAGCAAACGTACCTAGGTGCTCTGTAATAAAAAAGTATTGTGCTGTAAAGCGCATATCAAAAGAGTGAAACGGGAAATTGGTGCATTTCAGGACGAAATAATGCCAACACTGCCCCCGCAACGGTAAATAAGAGCAAGTAGCATCATTCTATTCCACTGTTTTAATTGGTTTTTGTCATAATACTCTGTCGCCACAGTATCATTGAGCGCAGTAACTTTTTTTCAAAAACAGGATGAAACGGGAAGGATTGAATAAATCTTATGAGTCCGGAGACCGGCCTAAATACATCAATCAATAAGTACATCAATAGAAATGTGATTTACACATTAACCAACACGTCATACGGGTGTGTATGACTTTATTATTGGAGGCACATAGTGCATATCGAACCAGAGATCGTAACCGGCGCAAAAATATTACTTAGCTACGCTACAGCAACTGTATCATTTGGTTTAGTGGCAAAAGCAGCCATAAACACCATAAAAGAGAGCGGTGCTATATCGCTTATGGGGCGCAGCATGATGGCTATACTCGCGGTGTTCATCTTTTTCCAAGTGTTACCTCACCACCCAGTTGGTGTGTCAGAAGTTCACCTTATCTTGGGTTCAACCTTATTTTTATTGCTTGGGCCAGCCGCCGCCTCTATTGGTTTACTCGGCGGTTTATTAGCTCAAGGACTTCTCTTTGCACCGATTGATTTACCTCAATACGGTATGAACGTCACCACACTGCTATTGCCTTTATTTGCTATGTCTATTATTACGCGCAAAACCATTTCGGCTAACACAGCGTATGTGGATATTAGCTATTCACAAGCATTGAAATTATCACTAACCTACCAAGGTGGTATTATTGCTTGGGTCGCTTTTTGGGCTTTTTACGGACAAGGCATGGGCACAGAAAACCTAGCCTCAGTGGCCGCTTTCAGTGTCGCCTATTTAAGTGTGATTTTACTAGAACCTTTAGTTGATCTAGCCATTCTTGGCATTGCTAAAACCTTACATGGTTTAAAAGGTTCTCGTTTTGTTGAAGCACGTCTTTTTCCTAATGGACAGTAACGTTAACAATACAATAATTCACAGTCAAATTAGCCATACATAGTATATATTCATAGTTCGAGCGCTATTGCCTCGAACTATGTTGTATCTATTATCTAAAACTACGAATGAGTAAATTACCTGCATGACCAATAATGACGTACTGCGACGAGTTCGCTATATCCTAGAGTTAAACGACAACCAAATGATTGCTATTTTCGCGCATTCTGATTACACAATTACACGTGCAGAAGTAAGTGATTTACTCAAATCAGATACTGACCCTGATTTTCAAGACTGTAACGACAAACTACTGGCTACGTTTTTAAATGGTCTTATTACAGAAAAGCGTGGGGCAAAAGACGGCCCAAAACCCGTTGCTGAGAGCAAGCTTAATAACAACATTATTTTTATGAAACTGAGAATTGCTTTTGATCTAAAGTCGGACGACATTATGCAGTTAATGGAATTGACCGAATTCACCATGAGCAAACATGAACTGAGCGCCTTCTTCCGCAAACCCGATCACCAACATTATCGCAAGTGTAAAGATCAAATTCTGCGTCAATTTATCAAAGGATTACAGATTAAACTACGAGGTACAGGTCTAGACTAACCAGACAGGTTAATCGCTGGTTTAGTTGCTCAGACTTGCTCACCAACATCCTTAAAAACAGATCAATAAGTTCATTAAGGAATTTATTGATCTGTCAAAGTGTTTTCTTATGTTTGCATCTGCCAATACAGATAGTCGTTGCAGGCCTTATCAACTCATGACAATAAACCACTACTCATCTATTGATTTTCAGAGTGGCTAAAGCCGAGCAAAGAGGCGTCTGTATTGAGCGACCTTCCTTTTAAGACGCACTGGAGGATACATGAGGGTAATTCGACTCACGGTTTTGAAACAACAAGATAGGATCTTTTTGAATAACACCCTCATCAATGTTGATCGCCTGTCGAATAGTTTCATCTTTCTGCCAACTATCGCGACCACCCAAGATAGTCGGTAAATAAACAATGAGTGCAGCCGAAATTGATCGTGTGGCGCTTTCCCAAAAATAACTCGGCGTATGATCTACCGCGTAATAATCAACCGTGTTGTATTTAAATATCGGGTTTTTGAATGTGGTTGGCTTGGCAAAAAAGAACCCCATCCCTTCGTCGCAACTAACATCAATAATTAGGCTGTTAGGTTTGAGGTATGCGCTTTCTTCTTCAGTAACAAAGTCGATAGGAGCTTCGGTGTCTTGATAGGTACCATTTACAATGATGTCGGCGTCACTAATTAGGTCAGTTAGCGGATGCACAGTGCCATCGTGTTCTACTACCAACATGCGCGCTTCACCTTCGTTTCCTGATCGAATTCGCACATAGTTACAATCGAGCACTTCTTCACGAACTTCATGGTCAGGGCGCTGAATGCAGATGGTGATATCCCTAAAACCATGCGCCTTGAGAGCGTATATCGCACCACGACTAACGGCACCAAAGCCGAAAATAATGGTTTTACGTTGATTGCCGTAATGCCCATCTATGCCTTTAAGTTGTAATGCATGTATGACAGCACAGTAACCCGCCATTTCGTTATTTTTATAAAAAGTATGACGACCACTTTGTCCACTAGGAGACCAAATATACATATCCTCAAAGGCAATGAGTGTTTGCTTACGATCAATAGCCGTTTGAGTAATTTGTCGTTGCTGTACACAATGCGGATAACCCCACAGTAAGCCACCTTCGCGAAGCGTCTGTAAGTCTGATAACACAGGCTTGTTAATAATAACCTTACCTATGTCAGCCAATAATTCATGCCGGGGGGCAATACCTCCGGTTAACGCAGAAATTTCTGCATCGCTGACGCCAAATGGTTCGCCATAACCTTTTTCAAATATTAGTTGACGACGAAAGGCTTCAGGAATGCGCAACAAATGCTCTGGATGGATTGGAAATCGTCGTTCATCTTCTTTTTTCGAAGTCCCAATGACTCCCATTATTGATGTATTCATATCGTCGTGTCCTTGTTATTGAAAAATTCAATGAGTATGACTTCATGAACGAATGATCAGCTTCGCCAATAGGCCTATTTCTTTATTCTTGTTCTATAGAAGCGTTCTAGAATTTCAAAAAGACGAAACTCGGAACAAATGGAGGGGGATCGAGCATAGCATTTTAATCATAGACATGTGCGTTTATCCCATATATCAAGTACGCACGTAATTAGATTGGGGGCATGAAGTAATTGGTTTATTTTACACATGCTGATCAATTAGAATCGAATTACCATCAGGGTCTTGAATAGACACACTCGATCGGCCACTTTCACCACTAATAGTCTTCTGTATTATATTAACGCCTTGAAATTCAAACTCTTCTCAAAGACCTCTAGCATCGATATACGACTCCAGTGGTTTGCAATTTTTATCCCCACCAAGGTTGAATGTCATTATATTCCCTTCGAACATTCCTTGAAATAAACCAATGGTATGATCGTCGCCTCGAAGAGCAGATTCTCTTTACGCTACACTAGTTCGCATTTTATACTTATGAGCGCCATCCACACTGCCTAATTATTTAAAGGTTCTTCTCTTGCACACATTATCTCAATTACGCGCTGGCAAACTCACGGGGATTCAGCGTTTAACACTCTCTGAAAACATCAGCACATTCCCTCTGGAAATCCTCTGTCTTGCTGACAGCTTAGAGGTGCTTGACCTGTCCAACAATCAGCTCTCTTCACTGCCGCCAGAGATTAGCCAGTTACATAAACTCAAAATTATTTTTGCGTCTAACAACGACTTTGACACCTTGCCAGTCGCACTGGGACAATGCCCAAATCTAGAAATGGTGGGGTTTAAATCAAATAAAATACGCCACGTACCTGAACGAGCATTACCACCAAAATTACGCTGGCTAATACTGACAGACAATCAAATAGAAACCCTGCCAAACTCATTAGGCGAGCGACCACGTTTACAAAAACTCGCCTTAGCGGGTAATCAACTCACCAAATTACCGAAAAACCTCGGCAACTTAAAGCAGCTAGAATTAATTCGTATTTCGGCTAATTTACTGAGCAAATTTCCCGAGCAACTATTCAAACTGCCCAAGTTGGCTTGGCTAGCGTTTGCAGGCAATCCTTTTACACAAATGAACGAGTCTGGCCAGCATTTGAATCAAGAGACAGAATCAAATACGGACAGCGTGTCTGAGATTCCTTCCACCAGCTTCACCATTGGCACACTCTTAGGCCAAGGCGCATCAGGTGTAATCTCTAAAGCCACATGGAATACGCCGCAATACGATTATCTGCAAAACCAATATTCAAACAACATTGCAGTAAAGGTATTCAAAGGGGAAATGACCAGCGACGGTTACCCGCAAGATGAACTAAACGCGTGTCTAATAGCAGGTCACCATGAGAACTTAGTGAAGCCATTAGCGCAAGTAAACGAGAGCGGTTATTTAGCCTTGATGATGGAGTTAATCCCTGCTCATTACGGTAACCTAGGGCTGCCACCCAGCTTACAAAGCTGCACACGCGACACCTTCCCCGATGGTTTTAGCTTATCGGCCGATAAGGTAAAAAAGATCGTCACGCAAATGCAAAACGTCTTTGACCATTTGCATAACAAACACATTTGTCACGGCGACCTTTACGCCCACAACACCTTATTCGACCAAGACGCCAACATCATCTTCGGCGACTTTGGTGCCGCCAGCCTGTATCACATGCTAAATAAGGAACAACAAGAAAAAATCAAAAAAATAGAACAACGCGCGCTCGATTATTTTATAGAAGACTTAATGAGCGTTTGCAAAAACGAGTGCTAACAGACGTTAAAGAGCGGATCAAAAACGTAGATATTTTAATCCGCTCTTTAACGGTTAGATAAGAATAACTATTTGGCTTTTAGCGCAACCAGCAAATCATGGATCTCTGCTTTTAATTCTTTATCAACGATTTTATTACTGTTGGTTTTAGCTTTTTCTAAATACGCTATGGCGCTTGCGATATCGCCTAGCTCTACTTTTAATGATGCGATTGAAAAGCCTATTGATGACAAGAAATCTTTTGAATTAATGGCTTCGGCTTTAAGTAATGCTTTGTCGTAAATAGCGATGGCTAATGTCAGATCATCGGTAAAGTCAGCGAGAGTTTCCCATTGGACAGGATGATCTTTGTCGGTGTTTTCGTTGTCGTCACAGACTTGTTTTAGTTCTTGATAACCCTCATCAAAGCCTGCTTGATCTTCTTCCTGCACAGCGTCCATTAACTCTTTCGCCAAACAATGTACCTGCGTATATATTTTTGTATTCATAATTACTCTATTTTTTAAACTTAACTGGGTGATAAAGATTTATTTTAATACACTATTTATGAAACCTTTGCATGATGTAACGAGCAAAGCCATAACTGAAATAGAAAATACAAGGCAAAAATAGACGAGAAAGCGAAGTTTATCTTTTCTGAATTCAAACAGAAATGAGCATTTTGAGTCTGTTTTTAACAAAGTATTAGCGAGCATAGTAGTCGTGCAAAGGTCTCTTATAAATTCATTTTTGTATTTGAGTTTTACTCTGGCCACAATTATTCCAATAGTCTAACGCCATCAAACACATACTATAGTTAAAAATTTAGGGTATTAAATGGCAATTTCCGAACATCCCTCAAAACTGAGTTTGCCGCAGACTAACCCCGGCATCATCACCGTATTGGAATACCTGATCATTAAGTTCCCCTATATTGATGCTCAAATTTGGCGGCAACGCATGATGGAAGGCAAAGTACACTGGCACGACGGTTCACTGATAACGACACAATCACTATTTCAGCCACAGCAACGGGTCTACTATTATAGAGAAGTCGAAAGCGAGCCCAGCATCCCCTTTGAAGAAACAATACTGTTTCAGGATCAACATATTTTAGTAGCCTATAAACCTCACTTTCTCGCCGTAACCCCCGGCGGTATTTATGTGAATGAATGTTTACAAAACCGCCTACGGTATAGTACCGGCATTGAGACATTACAAGCATTGCACCGCTTAGATAGAGTGACAGCTGGCTTGGTCATATTTTCCATTAATCCGGACACTCGGCCTCGTTACCATCATTTATTTAAAACACGACAAATACACAAAACCTATCAAGCTATTGCCAACATTAGTGGTGGTGAAAACCTTATTGGCCGGGAGTGGGAAATTAAGAATCGTATCGTACAGTCCGAACCACGCTTTCGTATG
>Ga0308007_10001486_pt1 | contig 10313 bp, 11 predicted proteins | sample Neamet71_FD_203152 | JGI IMG/M metagenome (GOLD analysis project Ga0308007, IMG submission 203152) | Marine microbial communities from water near the shore, Antarctic Ocean - #71 | ecosystem: Environmental > Aquatic > Marine > Unclassified | place: Southern Ocean | collected 2014-06-07
AGCAAGGTTTTGCCAATATAAATGATGCAGACAAACAAAATGAAATGTTAACTGTGAAAGTGCTGCCTAAGAAATTAGATGAAGAAGTTGCAGAACTAATGGTTCAAGGCTTTGGTGGAACAATCACCAAGCTAACTTCAGATCAGGCTAAATACATTAATGTGCCCGTTGATGGCCCATTTAAAGAAGAAGAATACAAGTACTAATAATTAGTTTTTTTCTCTTTAGTTATTCATAATAGGCGAATGCAAATTCGCCTTTTTTTTATTCTACTGACTTCAGCCATAATGACTGTTAGCTGCGGCATGAAAGCTCCTATCCCATCTTCATTATTGCTCCTCCTTTAACTAATGATAAAAAATGGATCATTTTAATTATCAAAATAAGCAGCTTTTTGCAGAGGATGTTCCCCTCAATGATATTGCTGAAAAATATGGAACACCCTCATACATATATTCCCGTGCAACTCTAGAAAGGCATGCTAAGGCATATACGGAATCATTTCACTCAATGAATGGTCTTGTGTGCTTCTCTGTGAAAGCGCTATCAAATATTTCAATACTAAAAATTTTAAAAAATTGTGGATGTGGCTTTGATATTGTCTCTGGGGGCGAGCTACATAGAGCGCTTCTAGCTGGTGCAGACCCTAAGAAAATTATCTTTTCAGGAGTTGGTAAGTCAAAGGCAGAAATGGCCGCAGGGATTAAAAATGAAATTTTATCGTTTAATATTGAATCTGAAAGTGAGTTAATTCAGCTTGAGAGAGTTGCTACTGAAATGGGTAAAACTGCACCAGTGGCGATTAGATTTAATCCAGGGGTCGACGCTGGGGTTCATGAGTTTACAAAAACGGGCAGAAAATCAGATAAGTTTGGTGTCAGCATCGATAAGGCAATGCAACTGAGCGCTTATTGCATGAAAAGCAAGACTTTAAATATTGTTGGGTTAACTTGTCATATTGGCTCGCAAATTACAGAGCTTGGAAAGTTTAAAGAAGCTGCACAGCAATCTCTAAAATTTTTACTCAATTTAGAAAAATTAGGGATGAGTCTAGATTTTATTGATATGGGCGGAGGTCTTGGAGTAACTTATATGGATGAGCAGACCGTTCAGCCCAATGAATTGATTAAATGCTATGAAGAAGTATTTAAAGGTAGATCTGAAAGACTAATTGTTGAGCCAGGGCGATCTATTTCTGCTAATGCGGGTGTGATGCTAACTAAGATTGAATACAAAAAAGATAGTTTTCTTATTACAGATGCTGCCATGAATGATCTTCTTCGTCCTGCTTTATATCAAGCAAAGCATGATGTTTGGCAAGTCCAGAATAACGACGAGGATTTACATAATTACAGTGTTGTCGGCCCTATATGTGAAACAGGTGATTTTCTTGCCAAAGATGTCCGGTTAAGTGTAAATGAGGGAGACCTTCTGGCAATAAGGACTGTAGGGGCTTATGGTTTTGTAATGAGCTCTAACTATAATTCTCGCATGAGAAGTGCTGAAATTCTTGTAGATAAAAATGAGTTCAATTTAATCAGACGGAGAGAAAATTTATTAGATCTCACTGCATTAGAGGAAAACCTAGATGATTAAGTTTAAAAAAATGCATGGCAATGGAAATGATTTTATTGTTATAGAAAATCTCACCCAAACAACATCATTAACTAAGACACAAATTAAGCAAATTGGAGATAGGAAAAAAGGAATTGGTTTTGATCAACTAATTACGATTAATCCACCAAAAAAAACTAATCATGATCTGTATATTAGGTTTTTCAATACAGATGGCTCGGAAGCAAGCATGTGTCTTAATGGGGTTAGGTCTGTTGGTGCTTTTGTCTGGGCAGAGAAACTATTTCCAAAGAAACCAATGCTTTTAGGAACAAAGTCTAAAGAGGTATTGATTCAACCAACGGCCAGTAAAAACGTTAAAACGATTATAGATTTTCCTTCAGAAGAAAAAATTCCGCAGATCGATAGGAAATTCTTGGCAAAGGAGTTAAATGTTTCCTTTGTAAATGCAGGAAATCATCATTTGCTTATTGAGTCTAAAAAAATTAATTCTTATGATCTCTCAAGTCTGTGCGATAAGCTAAGGAAAAGAAATTTTTTTAAGAATTCTAATATTTCTTTATGGGAAAAAACTGGCAACTCTATTTTATCTAGGACAAATGAAGCTGGGGCTGGCGAGACTTTGTCCTGCGGATCAGCGGCTGCGGCTATCGCAAGCATCGTATTAAAAAAAGGAAAAGGGGTTACTGTTATTTCTAAAGGTGGCAAGATATCTCTAAAGAGCTTGGGTAATAAAATGGAAATGACCGGACCTGCTGAATTTATTTGCGAGGGTGTATGGGTAAAAAATTAGATGCAAAAGATGTAGAACTTTTTCTTCTTGGAAATACTGATTTCTTTAAAACAAGAGAATCCTTGGTTGGCGAGTTAAGTTTTAAACATGATACTGGCGGAGCTTCATCTCTCTTAGAGATGCAAGTAAGACGATTAAGAGATGAGCAATCAAGATTAATGGATATGCTAACCAGCTTTGTTTCAACGGGCCAAGATAATGCAGATTTATTTTTAAAGTCCAAAGCATTAACTCTTTCTTTAATTCAAGCCAAAGACTTAAATACTATTGTCGAGACTGTAGAGTCTTTTTTCCAAGACAGTATCGGTGCGGATAAATGCAATTTAGTGCTAGCATCAGATAAAGAATTAAAAGAGTTAGAATCTTCCACTGGTCTTGAGATGAATAAGAACAGCATCCACATGGGTCCATTTTCACAAGAAAAAATGAGTCTACTGTTTAATGATGAAGAAATGCTCTCTGGTGTAATTAGTATTTTTAAATTAAAAAATAGTTTTGGTTTGCTAAAAATTGGTTCCAAAGATCAAACCAAGTATCTGGGTGATGGGGACACAACATTCATAGAATACATTAGAGATGTAATTGCTAGTGTTATTGAATTGCAAGATGCATGAGTGAAAAAATATATTTTCTTAATCCGAAAATTGCAGACTATCTAGATTTTCTAAAAAATATTAAAGGTCTCAGTGCCAATACTATTAAGTCATACCAGAGGGACCTAATAAAATTTTCTAACTTTTCTCAATCTTTGAATGTTGCTAATTTTAAGATGTTAAATGAGGAGAGCTGCTCTGGGTGGATTGCAGACCTATTTCAGAAAAACGTAAGTGCTCGTAGCATTCAGAGACACATTTCTTCGGCTAAAGGATTTTTTGAATATGCTCAGAAGAATGGGCTGGTTGATGGATCACCTTTTGAATTAATAACCTCGCCTAAATCTCCAAACTATCTGCCCAATGTCTTGTCGCCAGAGGATGTAGAGCAACTATTAAATTTTAAACCAAAAAATACTCAAGAAATGAGAGATTTAGCAGTTGTTGAACTGATTTATTCAAGTGGGCTCAGAGTGTCTGAGGCAGTAAATATTGATTTAGATGATTTTGAAGAATCTGGAAATTTTTTAAGGGTTTTGGGCAAAGGCTCAAAAACCAGGCTTGTTCCCGTAGGTCGGTATGCACAATCGGCTATTAACAAGTGGATTGAGGAAAGGAGAAAAATCTCCACGGTCGATGGGGCATTGTTTGTTAATTTGAGGGGAGGAAGAATCTCTACTAGGAGTATTCAAGAAAGAATTAGGAATCTTGCTTTGATGCAGGGACTGCCGCCTGTTAACCCCCACATGCTTAGACACAGCTTTGCTACTCACCTTTTGGAATCAAGCGGTGATTTAAGAAGCATTCAGGAGTTGTTAGGCCATAGCTCTCTTTCCACCACTCAAATTTATACACGATTAGATTATCAACACTTAATAAAAATTTATGAAAAATCACATCCAAGAGCAATAAAAACAAATGCCTAAAATTGAACTTATAACTTTTGATTTAGACGATACATTTTGGGATATTAAAAGTGTCATTATTAGTGCCGAAAAAAATTATAGAAAATGGCTTGAAGCTAAGATTAATCAATCAATCGAGTGGGGTACATTCGAAGAATTCATGAGCATGAGAAATGATCTTATTAAACAGAACCCTGCTCTAGAATATGATCTTGGATTATTAAGGAGGCAAACGATTCGCCATCATCTGCAACCACATATAAAAAGTGAAATTGAATTAAATATATTGATTGATGAGGCATACGAATTTTTTTTGAAAGAGCGCCACAAAGTTGTTTTTTATGATCAGGTGGTGGAAGTATTAGAAAGCCTTACATCAAGAGCAATGCTTGGGGTGCTTACAAATGGAAATGCTGATGTAAACAAATTAGGCATAGGTCACTTGTTTGAATTCTCTATTTCATCGGTGGATGTAAAGAGCAATAAACCTGACTCAGCTCACTTTATAAAAGCAAAAGAAATATCAGGAATAGAATTTGTTAATACTTTACATATTGGAGATCACCCAATCAATGATGTGAAAGGAGCTAGAGATCTTGGCATCAACACCATGTGGTTCAATTCTCAGAATCTAAAATGGGATATAGATGGTAACCCTCCAGTAGAGTTTAATCACTGGTCTCAATTTATGAACTTGCTATCATTGCATCATGAGCAGTAAAGATACTTTAGAGGCATTTGTTAGCATCGTTAAAGATAAGATTGTTGATTTTGCAGATAGCTCTGACGCACCAAATTTAAATGTGCTCAAGGGGGAAGTCAAAGAAAAGTTTGACGAGTTAGCGAGGTCGCAAGGTTACGTTACCAAAGAAGAGTATGAATCTCTTGAGCTTATTGCTAGGAGACTTGAATCTAGGCTTGATGAGCTAGAAAAAAAACTGAAATAGAGCTAAAGCTGAGATAAGTAACTATCAAGCCTTTCTGAATTCATCATAAAGGAAGATTTCTTATTTCCCGCCGCCACTTTAATCTCTTCTAAATTTACAGCTTCTCCAACCTGAATAACTCCAATCATTGCCATCATCACGTGAGGGTCGCACTGATACACATAAACACCTTCACTGTCCGGAACAACGCTTATATCCTGGCTAAGATTGCCAGCCCAATTGCTTGCTCCACTTGGAATCATGCCATCCATTGAGACAGAATTATGCGCTGCATCTGTGGCTTTAAAGTGAATGGTGTCTCCAAGAGATACTTTCAAAACTGCTGGCTCAAATATCATTTGCCCGCCTTCACCAGAGTTAAGCATTTTAACAATGTGTTCTGAGCCCTCTGATAGCTGAACTTTTGTAATAGGGGCTGAATTAGCTGCGGTTGAAACTGCAGCACTAGAAGCGGCTCCACATGATTGCCCTTCTAAGCAGACACTGACAGAGTTATTAAGTCTAGAAGCCAGAAGTTCGTCATATTTTTTTCCATTAAAAAATAATACTAATGCTAGAGTGACAACAAATAATGGTGTAATTTTTTTCATATTAAAGATTCTTAATTAAGAGACTGGTTTTTGTAATTCAATTACATAATCTGCAACTTCAAGCATTTCTGAGTGAGAGCGTTTGGCTTCTATTTTGTATTGGCCATCCACAAATAACATCGGAACAGCTGTAACTTTTAATTGCCTAGATATTTCCATTGCTCTTTTTAGCTTTTGTTTTACCGAGAATGAGTTCATTTTTTTCTTGATCTCGGCTCTGTCAAAATCAAATGTTTCAAGGAGCTGTAAAATCGATTCTTCGCTTGAGAGATAATTTGATTCTTTGTGAATGGATGTAAATACTGCCGCATGGCCTTTGTCTCCAATTCCAAGAGCTTCAATGGTATAAAATAATTTTGCATGCAACTGATGAGCTGGACCCCATGTTACTGGCATCTTGGTTAGCTTTACGCTGCTATCTTGTTTTTTTGACCAATTAGAGATGACCGGTTCAAGGTTATAGCAATGACCACATCCGTACCAAAAAATTTCAAGAACTTCCACAACACCATCTTGCTTAACTGGCAGGGGCCTTGAAATAGTTCCATAATCTTTTCCAAGTCTAAATTCTGCATTGGCCTCAAGGGTAGAAAATAATAAGATAAAAGTTAAAAAGAATTTGTAGTTTTTCATTTTTGATAAAGTCCGTGCATGTAGTTAGCCAAAGCTTCTATATCTTTGTCTTTTAAGTTTTGAGATGCTGATTGCATCACCAGTGAATAATCTCCTGCGTTCCGTTCAAGGCTTCGATAAGCTTTGAGGGTGGATATAAGATAAGCCTTTTGTTGACCCGATACTCTTGGAAATCCAGCCTGAGCATTTCCCGCTCCATTGATAGAGTGACATGCTGTGCATGCTGGAATGCCTCGTTTTAAGTCACCGGCCATGTATAAGCTCTTTCCAAGAGCTAAAAGCTCCTCATCATCTTGTGCCTGGCCTACTGCCAGAGGCTGAGAGCTATAAAATGCTGCTATGTCTAACAGCTCACCATCTGAAAGATTTTTAAGATAAGGAATCACGGACATCATTAAAACGTTCTCTCGATCTCCTTGTTGGAAATATTTTAGTTGTTCAGAAATATAGCGTTGATTTTGACCCGCTAAGTTTGGCCAATCGGAAGCAATGCTTTTTCCTTGAGCGCCATGGCAAGCTGCACATTGGCCAACTAATTCAGCTCCAGCATTAGCATCCCCCACATCAAGCAAGTGTGGCATTTCAACATCAGACGCAAGAGTGCCAAGAGACATAAAAGTCACGGCAATCATTAAATAAGTTTTCAACATATATTGTGCGTTATGGTATAGAAAGCATATTATATGTCCTGCGCGTCTTGAGATAAACGATCTAATGAAAAATCATTTCAAAAATACTGCTTTTTTATTTGGCATAACAAAGTACCAAAAGCTTCCAGAAGACACTGGAACAGAGATTTTATTGTCTGGTCGCTCCAACGCAGGTAAATCCAGCGCATTAAATGCTCTCACCAAAAACAAAAAATTAGCGCGAATTAGTAAAACGCCAGGACGCACAACTGAAATTAATTTTTTTGAGGTAGAAGAAGGTTTTAAATTTTTAGACCTACCAGGTTACGGATTTGCAAAGTCTGGCCATTCTAGGCGCAAGGATTGGGGCCCTCTCCTGGGCGAATATTTTGAAAAAAGAACATCGCTAAAGGCAGTGGTGGTATTTATGGATATTCGACACCCTTTGAAACCTATAGATCTTGAGATGATTGAGCTTTGTGAAAACTTTGATGTGCCTTTTATTCCAGTGCTTACAAAATCTGACAAGGTATCAAACAATGTGTGTGCAAGCACTCAACAGATGGTTTTAAAAGAAACGAATGCGCCACATGTAATAGCAATCTCAGCCCTCAAGGGAACTAATTGTGAAAAGTTAGGAAAAATTTTGCTAAAGTATGTAGATGGTTAAACTTTCTTTTCAAGATCAATCCTGCGAGCTTACACTTGAGGAAGGACTGGAAGAGTATCGTGCCTACCTTCAGGCCAACGGCAAAAAACAGTTAATTGATAAGCCTGGTTCACAAATTATTAGGGACCATGATGCAACTCACGTTATCTTTGGACTTGATACCTCTCTTGAACAAGAGTCTTTGTTAGATTCATGGGTTTTGCGAGGCTGCCAGTGGAAATTTAAAGAATTATTTGCATATCAGAAATTACCAGAGATAAAAGAGTTAAATAAATATTTCAAAAAAGAGCTGGGTTACTTAAAGCTTTTGCTTGTCGTCTTTAAACTAATCCCTCTCAAGCGAAGAATTGGGCGCCGTGCAAAGGCAATGAATAAAAAATGGCCTTTCAAATCTCCACACTCTTTAATGACTCAAAGAGTGTGTGATTTAAGAGAAGAATATGGCATCAGGATTCTTCGGCCAGAAGAAAGAATTATTAAAGATCCATTAATCTGGGAAGGTACAATTGCTAGCTAGTGAGCTTCATTCCAATTAGACCCTTGATTGGCATCAACAATTAAAGGAATATCCAATTTAACTGCTCTTTCCATCAGACTGATTACATGAGTTAGGGCTTCTTCTGCAAAATCCTTTTTGACTTCAAAAATAAGCTCATCATGAACCTGCATAATCATTTTAATGTTTGGATTGTCCTCTCCAATCCATTCATCAACGTCAATCATAGCTTTCTTAATAATGTCTGCAGCGGAGCCCTGAAGCGGAGCATTAATAGCTGCCCTTTCTGCTGCTTGGCGTCTTAAGCCGTTTGAGTCATTGATTGCTGCAACATGAAGTTTTCTTCCAAGAATCGTCTCAACGTAAAGATTTTTCTTTGCCAGCTCTTTTGTAGAATCCATGTATTCACGAACGCCTGTATACCTTTCAAAGTAAGTATCAAGATAGGCTTGGGCTTCGTGCCGAGGAATACCAAGCTGTCTTGTTAAGCCAAAAGCTGACATGCCATAAATTAATCCGAAGTTGATTGCTTTGGCGCTTCTTCGATGCTCAGAGGTGACTTCTTCAAGAGAAACATTAAATATTTCAGAAGCCGTTGCTGAGTGAACATCAATATTATTATTAAAAGCGTGAGTTAAGTTTTTATCGCCTGATAAATGAGCCATGATCCTAAGCTCAATCTGAGAGTAATCAGCCGAGATTAAAACGTTGCCCGCTTCTGCAATAAAGGCTTCTCTGATTTTTCTACCTTCGGCTGTTTTAATCGGTATATTTTGTAAATTTGGTTCTGTCGATGAAAGCCTTCCAGTTGAGGTTACTGCTTGCTGGTAAGAGGTATGTATTCGCTTGGTATTAGGATGCTGAATATTAATCAAGCTGTCGGTGTATGTAGATTTTAGTTTAGCTAAGCCTCTGTACTTAATAATAACTTTTGGGAGCTCATATTCTTCTGCAAGACGTTGCAGAGTATCTTCGTTCGTTGATGGCTGACCTTTTGGTGTTTTTTTTAGTACCGGCAATTCCAACTTGTTGTATAGAATTTCCACTAATTGCTTGGGCGAATCCATATTGAACTCCTCGCCTGCCATCTCAAATGCTGTTTTAGATAGTTCATCAATTTTCAACCCTAGCTCAGTTGAATATTCAGCCAACATTTGCGTATCGATCTTGGCCCCATTGGTCTCGACCCGCAGCAAGGATTGCAGCATTGGATACTCCAATGTCTGAAGTAAATTAACGAGCTTAGGCTCTTCTTTAAGTTTTTTGTCTAGCAGATTAAAAAGCCGAAACGTAATGTCAGCGTCCTCTGCTGCATAGAAAGTTGCAGCAGGAATCTCTACTTGAGCAAAATTAATTTGCTTGGATGCCGAGCCGGCGACCTCTTCATACTTCATGGGCTGGTATTGCAGATAATACATTGCCATTTTATCTAGGCCGTGCCTTGTTCCCGTGCTGTTTAAAACGTAGGACATCAGCATGGTATCGCCAAGAAATTCTGTGATCTTAATTCCATGTCTGTTTAGTATTGGTAAATCAAATTTAAGATTTTGTCCGACAAGCTTGGTTTGATTTTTAGAGATTGCATCTCCTAAAATTTTTGCAACTGTTTCCAAAGAGAGCTGCTCTGGTATCCCCTCATAAGAATGTTGGATAGGGATATAACAACCCTCTCCTTCTTCACAGGATAGTGAAATGCCAATCAGGTCTGCTGTCATGGTGTCTAGAGATGAGGTCTCTGTATCAATTGCAAAAGCCTTGCTCGTATTAAGTTTGTTTGCCCAATCTTTTAGAGATTTTTCTGATAGAACGGTTTCATATTCTTTTCTATCAACCTCAATGATTGGAGCTTCTAAGGCTTGGCTGGGAGAAGACTTAACCCAATTCTTGAACTCAAGAGAGGCAAAAAGTTTATTCAATTCATCCTGATTTTCTGAAGCTGCAAGCAGCTCGTCCAAGGAAACTGATAGTTCTACATCTTTTTTAAGTGTTACCAATTCAACATTTCTATCTAGGTCTTGAATAGAGTCTCTAAGATTTTGACCAACAACGCCCGTAAAACTTTCTGCATTTTGAACAATGCCGGCTAAGTCTTTAAATTCAGATAACCATTTAACTGCTGTTTTGGGTCCACATTTTGGAACGCCTGGAATATTATCTGAAGTATCCCCAACCAGGGCAAGGTAATCAATTATTTGGGTTGGCAAAACGCCGAATTTATTTTTGACTCCTGCAACATCATAAATTTGATTATTCATGGTGTTCACCATTTTAATTAATGGGTCTTCAACAAGCTGCATTAAGTCTTTATCAAGCGAAGAAATAACAATTGGAATATTCTGCTTTGCACCCATCACAGCCAAAGTGGCGATCACATCATCAGCTTCAACATCAGGAATTTCTACAACTGGCATCCCCATGGCATTGCAAATAGCTTTTAAAGGTGCAAGTTGCTCTCTTAATTCTGGAGGCATGGGTGGTCTGT
>Ga0308007_10001489_pt1 | contig 10302 bp, 7 predicted proteins | sample Neamet71_FD_203152 | JGI IMG/M metagenome (GOLD analysis project Ga0308007, IMG submission 203152) | Marine microbial communities from water near the shore, Antarctic Ocean - #71 | ecosystem: Environmental > Aquatic > Marine > Unclassified | place: Southern Ocean | collected 2014-06-07
TGCCAGAGGGTTTTGCTCATGGCTTTCTGGTTATCAGTGAAACGGCTGAATTTCTCTACAAGACTACCAGTTATTTCGCACCAATACATGAGCGCTGCATTGTTTGGGACGACAGCACACTAAAAATAGATTGGCCGATTGAAAAACAACCATCCCTTTCTGACAAGGATAAGCGAGGTCAAAGCTTTACCAGTGCAGAGATGTTTTCTTAACGCGTTGATCCACCATAGCTCACTGATGATATAAGGTGTAAAAGGGAGTTTTAAATTGAGTTGGTACCAGAGGCCGGACTCGAACCGGCACGCTTTTAAGGGCGGGGGATTTTGAATCCCCTGTGTATACCAATTTCACCACTCTGGCACAGGCCATGATTATAGCAGTGGTCTTAGCAGAATCAAGTAAGGATATTTTTCTAATTCAGCAAAAACTTTACTTGAGGCCGTTAGTTATCGGGCTCAATTTCTATTACCCTTGCTGACTTTTCATGAAATCAAATTAATACAAATAAGCGCTTATGAGACGAGAATATTTTAATTACGAATTACCCATCGATTTAATAGCCCATCAACCAACTGCTGAGCGCAGAGATAGCAAGATGCTTATTCTGGAGTCTCAAGATGATCAAGTGAGGCATAAGTCATTCTCTGAGATCACTTCTTTAGTGAGACCGGGAGATTTGCTGGTGCTTAATGACACAAAGGTTATGCCTGCCAGAATGTTTGGCAAAAAAGATACTGGCGGCAAAATAGAGATGCTGGTGGAGAGGCTGGTTGATCGCCAGAGCGTCTTGGCGCACCTACGTGCAAGCAAGACGCCCAAAGTTGGATCCATGATCATATTTGAAGGTGAAATTAAAGCGGTAGTTGAGGAGCGTCAAGAGGCTAGATTTATAATTCGATTTCTTGGTGATAAATCTGCGATTGATGCATTGGAGTCGAATGGCCATATGCCGCTGCCACCATATATAGAACGCGCTGATGAGGTTGCCGATAGAGATCGTTATCAGACGGTATATGCTAAAATACCTGGTGCAGCTGCTGCGCCAACTGCTGGGCTTCATTTTGACTTGAAGATATTAGAGCAATTATCGCTTTCGGGTGTTGATATAGCATGCGTCACTTTACATGTCGGTGCCGGCACGTTTCAGCCCGTTCGAGTTGATAGTATTTATGACCATAAAATGCATTCAGAAGTAATAGATGTATCACAGTCTGTTTGTGAGAAAGTAATAGCAGCTCGCCAAAGAGGAGGGCGCATTATCGCTGTTGGAACAACCAGCGTGAGGTGTTTAGAGAGTGCTGCTGCTGGGGGAACAATCAAGCCTATGAGGGGTGAAACAGATATATTTATTTACCCCGGTTACGAGTTTAAAATAGTCGATGCCATGGTGACAAACTTCCATTTGCCGGAATCTACATTGTTGATGCTAGTTAGCGCTTTCTCTGGGTATTCAAAAATAATGAGCGCCTATAACCAGGCCATCAAGAAAAAGTATAGATTTTTCAGTTATGGCGATGCCATGTTTTTAACTCACAATCCAAATGCTTGTGATGAGCTTCCGATCACAGAATCTTATAAAGGAAATTCTTTAAATGAAACATAAGTGCCCCATGCTTTTTGAGTTGAATGCCACAGATGGAAAAGCCCGAAGGGGAAAACTTCAATTTTCGCGAGGGGATGTGGAGACGCCAGCATTTATGCCTGTTGGAACTTGCGGAACAGTAAAAGGAATGTTGCCTCGAGATATTGAGAGTATTGGCGCTCAAATTATTCTTGGGAATACATTTCATTTAATGTTGAGACCAGGAGTAGATGTAGTTAAGGCTCATGGGGATTTGCATGATTTCATGCAATGGAAGGGCCCGATTTTGACTGACTCAGGCGGATTTCAGGTTTTTAGTCTGGGATCGATTCGTAAAATTAGCGAAAAGGGTGTTTCATTCCGATCTCCCATCGATGGTAGTCCGGTATTTTTAGACCCGGAGACTTCAATGCAGGTTCAGAAGGATTTAGGGGCTGATGTGGTAATGATTTTTGATGAATGCACGCCATATCCTGCCACAGAGCAAGAAGCTAAAATATCTATGGAGTTATCTTTGCGATGGGCGGAACGAAGCAAGCAAGCACATGGTGATAGCCCTGCTGCATTATTTGGAATTATTCAGGGTGGTATGTATGAAAATTTACGTGAATTATCTTTAGCTGGCCTAAAAAAAATAGAGTTTGATGGCTATGCCATCGGAGGACTTTCTGTTGGTGAGCCAAAAGAAGATATGCTTAGAGTGCTTGATAATCTGACATGTAAAATGCCTGATAAAAAGCCTCGCTACTTAATGGGAGTCGGTAAGCCCTGCGATATTTTGGAAGCAGTAAAGTGTGGGGTTGATATGTTTGATTGCGTGATGCCTACCCGAAATGCGCGAAATGGGCATCTGTTCACTAGCTTTGGTGTCGTTAAAATTAAAAATGCTAAATATCGTAATAACATAGGCCCAATAGACGCAGAGTGCGATTGCTATACCTGCACAAACTTTAGTTTGGCATACCTTCATCATTTAGAGAAATGCAATGAAATACTTGGCGCGCAATTAAATACTATACATAATTTACGTTACTATCAGACGCTTATGGCGCATATACGAGAGGCTATAAAGGAGCATCGGTTGGATGATTTTTCCGAGCAATTTTATCAGCAACAGGGTTTAAGGCCAGGTGAAGGTAGCTAAGTATATTTTTGAAGTTAATATGTTAGGTTTTCCCCGCTTATATTTATAGAATATGTCAGGTAAAATTAGGCTTTATATGTCTTTGTGGTGAATAATTTTCAACAGACCTCACAAGATTTTTAATTTCAGCCTATAATGCAAATCTTTTACTTAGTTGGCCTTACAAAAGAACAATTTTATGAACAGTTATCCTTTAAGAACTTATCTATTTATTCTAGCAATTGTATTCATGAGTATCGCTTACGCTATGCCTAATATTTTTGCTGCAGATCCAGCAATACAAATCTCTGGGCAGGGTTCAGAGATGATAATTGATCAGCCTATTATGGATAAAATAACAGGTGCGCTAAAAGTAGCTGATATTGGTTATTTTGGCGAGGAAGCAAACGGCGAAAGTGGGCTTCTTCGTCTCGCTAATATTGACCAGCAATTGCATGCAAAACGAATCATTCAAGATACGCTTGGTGTCAATTATATTGTTGCGCTAAATTTAGCTCCAACAACACCAGAGTGGTTGTCAAAATTTGGGGCTTCCCCGATGAAACTTGGTCTTGATCTTAGGGGAGGAGTGCACTTTTTGCTTGAGGTGAATACTGATGAAGCGGTAGGTAAACAGATGGAGACAATAGTTCGTCAAGTACGTACCGCTATGCGTGAAGAGAAACTACGCTATGAATCTATAAAGCTTGTGGATGGAAAATCAATAGTTACTATCTTTAAAGAAAAGGCTGATGGAGAGCAAGCAAGCAGTATTATTCGTAACAAATTTCGAGAAATAACTCGTAGTGTCAGTGAAGAAAACGGCTTGTTTGTAATTCGCTCCAAAATGCTGGAATCAGAAGTCAAAAAAATTCAAGACTACGCTATCAACCAGAATTTAACTACATTACGTAATCGTGTAAACGAACTGGGTGTATCAGAGCCAGTTGTCCAGCGTCAGGGAAGAAACAGAATTGTTGTCGAGCTACCTGGCGTACAGGATACCGCTGAAGCTAAACGCATTATTGGTAAAACTGCAAATTTAGAATTTCGATTAGAAGCAAAAGCAGGCTCTACCAATCGTGAGAAATTCGAGTTTAGTGATGCTTACGTCCGGAGCAGGGGGGTTAAAGATGCCTTCTTAAAGCGTACCGTAGTCATCACCGGCGACCATGTGTCAAAGGCTTCAGCAGGTTACGATGAGCAGGGGACACCGAATGTAAATATCTCCTTAAATAGTCAGGGCGGTGCTAGAATGCACCGAATGTCTAGGAATAACATAGGGAGTCGTTTAGGCGTCTTGTTTATTGAGTATAAAACAAAAACCAAATATATTACCGATGCTGGTGGCAAGAAAAAAGCAATCCCTGAGCGTTTTGTTGATAAAAAAATTATTAATTTAGCGACAATTCAGAGTGCGCTTGGTGTAGGTTTTCAGATTACTGGGCTCAATAGTCCTCGTGAGGCTTCTGAGTTAGCTTTGTTCTTAAGGGCTGGTGCGATGGCCGCACCAATGTATTTTGTGGAAGAAAGAACTATCGGCCCATCACTGGGGGCTGAAAACATCGTTTTGGGTGTAAAATCTGTTTCTATTGGCATGCTTCTTGTGGTTATCTTTATGATGCTCTACTACAAAATATTTGGGCTCTTTGCCAATATTGCTTTAACTTTAAATTTGTTAATTCTGGTAGCCTTTATGTCTTTACTTGAAGCAACTTTAACTTTGCCTGGTATAGCCGGTATTGTTTTAACAGTAGGTATTGCGGTAGATGCAAACGTGCTCATATTTTCTCGTATTAAGGAAGAATTGGCTAATGGTTTGCCTGTTCAATCTGCTATTGATGCTGGGTATGACCGAGCTTTTGTTTCGATTGTTGACGCTAACGTAACCACACTCATAGTTGCCGTCATTCTTTTTCTTATCGGCTCTGGCCCCGTCCAAGGATTTGCTGTAACTCTTTCAATTGGTATCTTGGTGTCTATGTTTACTGCGATTGTCGTAACGAGAGCATTAGTTAATTTGAGCTATGGTCGTCGAGCTGTAGAAAAAATTTGGATTTAGGAAATTTTTTATGATCACTAAGAACGTTATTAATTTTATGGGTCAGCGCAAATTAGCATTAGTTGCGTCTATTTTTTTGATTGCTGTGTCTATTTTTTCGTTCGCAACCAAAGGGCTGGTTTTAGGGCTAGATTTTACTGGAGGAACTCAGATTGAAGTGGGCTATCAGGAGAAGGCTAATTTAACAGATATCCGCACCCAGCTCGTTTCAGCAGGATTTGAAAGCCCGGTTGTTGTTCATTTTGGATCTGAAAGGGATGTTCTTATACGCATGCAAGGGAAGCCTGAATCGGGCTTGTCTGATAGAGTTTTAGAGGCACTTCAGAGCCACTCTCGTGTTACTTTACGTCGCGTCGATTTTGTTGGGCCTCAAGTAGGAGATGAATTGAGAGAAGATGGCGGTCTAGGGATGATTGTAGCCCTATTGGTCGTTATGATGTATATAGCTATTCGATTCCAATATAAATTCTCTATAGGTGCAGTGGTTGCATTGGTTCACGACGTAATTATAACGTTGGGGTTCTTTTCTATAACCGGCCTGGAGTTTGATCTCACTGTTTTGGCGGCTGTATTAGCAGTAATAGGCTATTCACTAAATGACACTATTGTTGTGTCAGACAGGATTAGAGAAAATTTACGTGTGTTACGTATTTCGCCCGTTGAAGTAGTAATTAATGAATCGTTAACCCAGACTCTGGGCCGCACTTTGGTCACATCGCTGACTACGTTATTAGTGCTGGGGTCGCTATTCTTTTTTGGAGGAGAGTTGATCCATAATTTTGCTGTTACCTTGATAGTAGGTGTTTTTGTTGGGACCTACTCATCAATTTACGTAGCGTCTAACATGTTAATAGGTCTAGGTTTAAAAAGAGAGGATCTCTTACCTGCCGAAAAAGAAGGCGCAGAACTTGATGAGCTGCCTTGAATTTACAAGTAAATACTCAGTAATTTTTTTGCCTATTGCTGTATATTTTGAAGTAAAAATTGACTGAGCTCCCCAAGAGGAATGTCTTTGTTTTCAGAATGCTTTCTATTGCGGTATTCAACTACTTCTCGTGCTAGGCCCTTTTCCCCTACCACTATCCTGTGAGGCAACCCAATCAGCTCAACGTCTGCGAGCATGCCGCCTAGTCGGGCTTTTTCTTGGTCCATAAATAGGACTTCAAATCCCAAGCCCAAAAGCTCAGCATATAATTTTTCACAGACCTTTTTTACCTGTTCAGATTTATGGAGATTAATAGGTATTAATGCAATCTGAAAAGGTGCTAGTGCATCTGGCCATAAGACCCCGCTATCATCATTGTTTTGCTCAATGGTTGCAGCCACGATTCTACTGACTCCGATCCCGTAACAACCCATAAACATCGGTTGTTTCTTTCCTTCTTCATTTAGAATCGTTCCATCCATAGCTTCGCTATATTTGGTTCCTAATTGAAAGATGTGCCCTACCTCTATGCCCCGCTTAATATTTAAAGTGCCTTCGCCGTCGGGACTGAGGTCTCCTTGGACAACGTTTCTTATATCTTCAGTCTTCTCAATGCGGCAGTCGCGCCCCCAGTTAACTCCTGTAAGGTGGACAGCGTCCTTATTGGCTCCACATACAAAATCAATTAGTTTGCTAGCAGCATAGTCAGCAATCACAGGGATGGTTAGACCCACTGGCCCTAGAGAATTGATATCACACCCCAACTGTTCTTTAACAGTCTCTTTGTTGGCAAAGGTTAAAGGAGACTTAATACCGCTAATTTTTTCAGCTTTAATGGTGTTTAATTCATGATTTCCACAAAGAATTAGAGCCACTAAAGGATTGGGTTTGTCATTTTTAGTATCATCAGATGACTGTTTTTCCGGCTCAGCCAATACAATGAATGTCCTAATAATTTTGGCTTTGTCGACACCTAAAAACTTACTTATTTTTTCTGGATTATGCTGATCGAATGTTTCAATTTCCTGTAATTTTTCCTTCCCAATTGAGCTTCCTGTATCTCGATGAATTGCTTTAGTCATTTCAATGTTCGCTGCGAAATTACTCTCAGTTGAAAATGCTATAGCATCTTCACCTGACTCAGCTAAAACATGAAACTCATGAGAGTGATCTCCACCAATACTGCCTGTGTCTGCCTGAACAGACCTAAAGTCTAAGCCTATGCGATTAAAAATATTGGCATATGCTGCATGCATCAACTTATAAGTTTGGTGCAGGCTTTCTTTAGATGAATGAAATGAATATGCATCCTTCATTAAGAACTCCCTGGATCTCATAACACCAAAGCGAGGACGCACTTCATCACGAAATTTGGTTTGTATCTGATAAAAAATTATAGGGAGTTGTTTATAACTATGAATTTCATTTCGCGCTACGTCAGTTACCACCTCTTCGTGGGTAGGACCCAGGCAGAATGATCGATTATGCCTGTCTTTTACACGGAGAAGCTCTGGACCATATTGCTCCCAACGACCAGATTCTGACCATAATTCTGCAGGCTGTGTTATTGGCATCAGGATCTCTTGCGCCCCTACTTTGGTCATTTCTTCTTTGATAATAGCTTCTACTTTTCGCAGTACACGTAATCCAATTGGAAGCCATGTGTACATCCCTGAAGCTAGTTTTCGAATCATTCCTGCTCTTAGCATTAGTTGATGGCTGATGACTTCTGCATCAGAAGGGATCTCTTTCTTTGTAGTAATTAAAAATTTGCTGGCTCGCATAGTTTGTTCTTTATGTTGGCGGTTAGCGTAAAAAAGGTTATTTTACGACGGTCGCATGTATTGGTATAGGGCAGAGAGGTATTTATATTGTTTGAGCTACACCCTCAGTTGGTTAAGGATACTATATTTGTTGGTGAATTTGAGCTTTCGAAGCTCCTTATTCATCGAGATGCAAATTATCCATGGTTTATATTGGTGCCAAAGAAGCCGGACATTACAGAAATTTATCATCTATTAGATGCAGAAAGAAATCAGCTTATGAGTGAATCTTGTTTATTGGCTGAAGCACTGATGCAGTTATTTTTACCGGATAAGATTAACATTGCTACTTTAGGTAACATAGTTCCTCAGTTGCATTTGCATCATGTCGTTCGCTACAAAACGGACGTTTCTTGGCCAAACCCGATATGGGGGTTTTCCCCGCAAACGGAATACAGGGGAAATGAACTACAGGTTCGAATTAAATCTATGGTGCTTGCCCTTTCTGGGAATAGTTTCAGCTGTAACTGAAGGTTCGCCTGATAGATCAGGGGTTAATATATGCGATATATTTGTTAGACGGCAGTTATCATACGAGATCCGTTCTTCTAGCGTTCGTTTTCATGAGGTATAATGCCGAACTTTTTATATTTATAGAGACAAACCGCTAAAAATGAGCGGATTTATTTATAGAGCTTCAATTTAATACAGGAAGAAATAATGCGTACAATTTATTGCGGTGCTCTTACTCTTAAGAACATTGACCAGAAAATCACAATTTGTGGTTGGGTGCACCGTCGCAGAGATCACGGCGGCGTTATTTTTATTGACCTTCGTGATCGAGAGGGAGTCGTTCAGGTGGTTTTCGACCCCGATGGAGGTGATTATTTTGATATTGCTGATACTGTACGCAGTGAATACGTGCTTAAAGTCACAGGCATGGTTCGCGCTCGCTCTACGGAAACAGTTAACTCTGATATGCCAACAGGCGCCATAGAATTATATGGTCTAGAATTACAGATACTAAACACTTCTGAAACACCACCTTTTCCATTAGATCAGCACAGCAAGGTGGGAGAGGATGTTCGCTTAAAATATCGTTATATGGACCTGCGGCGCCCAGAAATGTTAAGAAATCTAATTTTTCGTTCCAAAGTTACTACTTTGATCCGAAACCATCTTGATGGGAAAGGGTTTCTTGATATTGAGACACCAATTTTAACTCGAGCTACCCCTGAGGGAGCCAGAGATTATCTAGTACCGAGTCGTACACATGAAGGTAAATTTTTTGCACTACCTCAGTCACCACAACTATTCAAACAGCTTCTTATGATTTCTGGTGTAGATAAATATTATCAGATTGCAAAGTGTTTTCGAGATGAGGATTTACGTGCTGATCGCCAACCAGAGTTTACTCAAATAGATATAGAGGGATCTTTTATTGGTGAAAAAGAAATTATGGAAGTAAGCGAGAGTTTGATTTGTTCAGTTTTTGAGGAGCTATTGGGCGTGCAGCTTAGTAGTTTTCCTCGAATGCCATACAGTGAAGCTATAAGTAAATATGGCAGTGATAAGCCAGATTTAAGAATACCCCTTGAGCTAGTAGAAGTTAAAGACCTTATGGTTGATGTAGATTTTAAAGTTTTTTCTGGCCCAGCAGCAGACCCTAGCGGCCGTGTGGTGGCACTACGTGTTCCTGGTGGCAGCACTATTAGTCGAAAGAAAATCGATCACTACACTGAATTTGTTGGAATATATGGCGCCAGAGGCTTAGCTTATATTAAGGTTAATGACATAAATGACTTGGAGGAGGGCCTGCAGTCACCAATAGTTAAATTCCTTTCTTCTGAGGTTCGTGCTGCAATACTGGACCGTACAGGGGCAGAGAATGGTGATTTAATATTCTTCGGTGCAGATAAAGAAAAAATTGTTTCTGATGCATTGGGAGCTCTGCGTACTAAGTTAGGTGAAGATTTAAATTTATATACTTGCGAATGGGCTCCTTTATGGGTTGTTGATTTTCCTATGTTTGAGAAAACTGATGATGGAGGCTGGACTTCTTTGCATCACCCATTTACTCGCCCAGCTTGCAGCTCCGAGGAGTTAAAAAGTGATCCAGGTGGAGCCTTATCGTTGGCCTACGATATGGTTATAAATGGCAGCGAGCTTGGCGGTGGATCTATACGTATAGACAGTTTAAAAATGCAAAAGTCGGTATTTACTGCTCTCGGAATTAGCGATGAAGAGGCTCAAGAAAAATTTGGATTTCTTTTGGAGGCATTAAGTTATGGGTGCCCTCCACATGGAGGCCTAGCTTTTGGCTTGGATCGATTGGTTATGCTGATGACTGGTAGCGATTCAATTCGTGATGTTATTGCCTTTCCTAAAACGCAAACAGCCGCTTGCGTTCTTACGGATGCCCCGGGGCTCGTTGATATTAGGCAGCTAAGGGAAATGAACATCCAATTGCGAGAGAAAAAAAAGGTTATTTAGAAGCAAGTAAACTGATCAGTTCATCTGATTTTTGCTAAATTAAGAAAAATGAACAAACTAAAACTAAAACTAAAACTGCAGCGAGTAATCTAAGGAGATACAAAGATGAAAGTATTGAAAAAAACTGATAAATATACTATTTACCAAAAGCGTTCTGGACGTTATGCGGTAGAAGACGCTCTTGGTAATATTACAAATGGCGTTGAAAAAGTTAATATTCTTATAAAGGCCGGTATAGTCAAGCAGGCTATAGTTGCCCCTGCTGAAGAAGTAGTTGCCGAAGCAGCCCCTGCTGAAGAAGTAGTTGCCGAAGCAGCCCCTGCTGAAGAAGTAGTTGCCGAAGCAGCCCCTGCT
>Ga0308007_10001490_pt1 | contig 10301 bp, 11 predicted proteins | sample Neamet71_FD_203152 | JGI IMG/M metagenome (GOLD analysis project Ga0308007, IMG submission 203152) | Marine microbial communities from water near the shore, Antarctic Ocean - #71 | ecosystem: Environmental > Aquatic > Marine > Unclassified | place: Southern Ocean | collected 2014-06-07
TGATATCATAGTAATTGTCTATTAATGTGCCATTATTACTATTATATATATTCGGTGGGGTAGTACGGTTACCATAAATATCCCATATACAACCTTCTAATTCACATGCTTGTCTCCCTGGATTCTGTATTCTTAAGCAAGGGTCTTCAGTTTCATTCAATGTTATTTCTGTTATTTCGGCGCCACGGAGATGACCGGCCTTGTTTTCCTTTTCCAATGCATATTCAATATTACGATTATATCCACAATATCCTTCATCATTTGATTCCCAAGTACACAACGCATCGTCAGCACATGCTTGTAAATCGTTGCCACTACAGCCACCAGAGCCTCTACATATACCCGGAACTAATGCTTTCTTTTGAGATAAATAATCACATTTTTTTCTATCACATCCGAATGTATCAGGTTCAATCAAGTTATAACGTCCTTTATTAGGCGTAAAATTATCATCACAAGTAAATTCTTTTATACCCGTCGGGGTGTAAGTACATAGCTGAGCCATCGCGGCGTCAACTAAACTTGCGCATGCATTTTCGTTTACCAAGGCCTCTCCTGTGATAGCATTACATGTGCTAACGTTCGCCGCATTGGTTGGATCTGAAGCAGTACAACGTGCTGGTGTTTTTTCTGGTTTACATACTTTTCGAATATGATTTAGAGTGGTTGCCGAGGGACTTTCATATGTCCATTCACACCCTTGAACTTTTTCGCATGTATTTTGATCAGTAATCCCAGAAGGACATTCAGAAGAGTTTCGGTTCCACGTACTATCTCCCGAAGATTTTGTAGTACACCCTGCATCCGCCGCACTATTGGGGGGGACAGTACCACTCACGGAACACGTGCCAGCATTTTCTCTTGTTTTACATTCTGTATAGTTTTTTGAAGGACAATCGGGTGCTCGACATTGAGACATAATATAATATAATATTAATTATATTATATTTTCAAGAAAATGAATAATAAACATAAATTAAACCATTAGAATTGTAATCAGAAATGTAATTAGAGAAATAATAACATACCAAATCCATTTCGGCCAATGATTTATATTATCCCATGAAACAATTCCAACATTTGAGACGCTTCCACTTGTATGTAACTTAATTGTCGGGAAATATTGTTTACCACTTAATAAATATGAAAAATATTCCTTAGAGATTGAAACGTTCGATAAAAAATGAGGTTCTACTTCAAAATCAATTATAATAGATCCTGTATATATTTTGTTTATTTTTATTTGACTTTCTATTATCGTAATTTTTTTCTCTTCATTGAAAATATTAAGTAGGTCTTTTTTAAAGTTTTCTTCAAACAGAATCCTTAATGAAGAATCTTCCTCGCCGGCACTCTGTATTAAATCACCATTAAAAGTGATCGTCCCTTTAATTGTTTCATTTTCAAAATGAGGGTTTATTTCTGTAGGGTCCTTATCACCTAGAAAACGACAACATTTATCCTCTGTATTTCCATATTTATTATTTGCATCGATAACCGGAATCATTGGTTCAGGGCAATCATAATTTAGATAGATATTTTCATTCCCCCTACATTTTATATCTTCTTCACAGCATTCCTGAATGGTTGACCCTAATGTAGTATCATTAGATATATGCATATTTTCAGGGCATTCAATATTTTCTATTAAATTTGTATTCCCCTTACACATACCCGATATAACACAGCATTTTTCTTCGCTTTGACCTTCTGTAATAAATGAATTCTCTATAGATTGTTTTGGTGGTACAGCATCTGAACATTCGTAATCCGTGCTGCGGTCGATATTACCACGACACATTCCTGACCCCAGGGGTCTATTTATTTCAGAACCCCAGTCGTTAATTAGTTCCGTAATATTCCTATCATCTTCATCATCCATATCCCTTGCCCTATTTAAATATGATAATGCTTCATTCAATAGTTTATCATACTCGTTTGATTTTGTATTTGATATTTGAAGTAGATCCAGATATTTTAAATTCGCTTCAGATATTAAATGGGGTTTACCCCACATAAATTGAGCCGCTTCAAAAATTTCTCTACTCGTACAGCATATTTTATTTCCTTGTCCTTCGAGCAAATTGCCTAAATTACATGTTCCTGTATGACCGAAAGGACAGTTTTGGAGTCCAGGTGGAGTTTGACCATTGTTTCCTACATCCCAACAATCATCTTTAAAGCCGTCTTCATCACATAATCTTGGAAGTTCTAATGCTTCGATTTTTGGCAAGAGATTGTTGCCACTACAATTGTAGTCGATATATCCACTACCGGTTATATTTCCTTGACACATTTGTGCTATCTGATGACAACACGTCATAATCTTACTTTCATTACTACAGGTATCAGTATTATCACTACATTGAGGGGTTGAATCTGCGTCATCCTTATATATATAGGGCCAATCATTACATTTATCAAATTCTGAACACATCGTTGTTTGTACATTCTCATTCTCATTCTCATTCTCATTCTCATTCTCATTCCCTTCAATAACATATTGATTTGAAATAATAAACAATAAATAGTAGAATATGAATATAATTAAAAATAAGCTAATCATATCATAATTTAATTTCATTGAATATATATTACTATACTATTTTTTATTAATAAAAAAAATGACCAAGACAATCATAATTATGATAAAAAAAATGATCCAAAGATAATTTTTTGAATCTTCATCTTTGAGTAATCCTCCGTCTTTCATCATATTTTTCAAAGTACTTGCGATACCAAATAATTCTTTTTCTTTTCTTTGAACATTAATGCATTTTTTAGATTCTTTTTGAAGTTCTTGTATTTTTTCAATGATAGCTAAATCCTTACTTTGTAACTCTGTTGGACACGTTATATCTACTTCACCACACATCCCGGCCACCTGTTTCCGTCCATAAGAGCATTCGCATGCTCCATCAGATATCATTTTCGTACAGAATAACCAATCATACAACATTTTATTATCACAACTAATATTCACCATACCGGTATCTATATATAATTCAAACATACTACAATCTTCATTTAATTTCTTTTTTTTATCTTCATCGATACATTCATAATTAAGGATCCGTTCAACGCAACTTGCTTGTGTAACATCACCTGTGAAGTTTTCATATATATTAATATGGTTAATACTTACATATATGAACAGAAAGAGTGCAAGGATTAACAATTGATTGATATTCATAAATATATTATAATTAAATATTATAAATGTTGTATCATTTGATATTTGTCTATAGTTATTTAATCTATGGTCTCATTTCAATCTTTTTGAATCACCAAGTAACGCTGTTATATTTGATTCTCTTATTATTTTGTACATTCAAAGTAACTACAAATTATCGTGTCTGTTCAATTGCATATATGGAATGTAAGGTTCGTGGGGTAAAAAGAGAAGAATCTCTTATGAATCAATTCTTGGATCCAATTGTTGATTTAAGATATACTGATCATATTTACCCATTAACTCTTTTAAGTTTTTTGATACTAACTTATCATCTCGTTTATTTGAAACGAATTCAAGAAATAGATTTCAGTTTTTAATTATTTAAGAAAATCAATCATCTATATCCTATGAATTACTTATCATTTGATGTTGGTATTAAGAACCTTGCATATTGCGAATTAAGTCCTGAAAAAGAAATCATTCATTGGGGGATCATTAATTTAAATGAAGATCCAATATGCGATGTCAATTTAAGGAAAAAATGTGAAAAACAAGCTACTTATTTAATTAAGGATGACTGTCCACAAAATTATTGTTGTAGTGCCCATTCAAATAAATTTAAAAAAGTAAAGAAACTAAATACAAATCGGGACATACTTAAAATATCTCAAATGTGTGTTCAGAAATTAAGAAACTTAGACTTAACGAGAATAAAATATGTCCTGATTGAAAATCAACCGGCATTGAAGAATCCGGTCATGAAAAGTATTCAAATGATAATTTATACATTCTTTGTCATTGAAGGTGTTATGTGTGAGAATTCTTTGATAGAACACATACATATGGTAAATGCACGTAACAAATTAAAAGTATATACGGGTCCGAAGATTGAATGTACTAAGAAGGGTAAGTATGCACAAAACAAATACCTAAGTGTCGAATATACAAAGTATATGATTGAAAATGATAGCGATGAATTTAAAAAATTGTTTTCCCTTTCGAAAAAGAAAGATGATTTAGCAGATGCATACTTACAAGGAATCTATTGGATCAATAAATAAATTATTTAAAGAAACTTATCAATACATTATGAAATGGATAATAATATTTTATTAGAGTCTTTGAAGGGATATTATCATGATGAAACAAATATGGAACGTTTATTGGAAATCATACTCCAAACGAATAATAAAATTTCATTAAGAATCATTGATTGGTTTGTAACTAATTATTCAAAGAAGTATAATATTTATTACTCAATTTACAAGGACAAGGATGGTAAGAAAACATTTGAACCGGATAAGAATGAACATATGAAGTTATTCAATACATATCATTCCTATAAGGCACAATTGAAATCTTATTCAAAGAAGAAATTTGACCCTTTTTGTAGGAGGGACAGAATTAACTTCAAATATAATGTTAAAAAAGGCGAAGATAAAAGTATTGAAACAACTATCGGACAATTAAATTTTTTTAAGTGGGCAATTGATAATTTAATAATTGATTATATTATTCAAAATTATAGTATTATTGAGGAAGATATGACAAATAGTTTTCAACAAATCAAAAAACATAAAAAAATATCAAATGAACGTAAAAAAAGACAAGAATTATCTAAATCAGCCACCCGAGGTTTGAATCAAACGAATGTTTCTGTTGTTTTGGATTTTGATTAAAAAAAAATATATTCTATAATATAAAATGAATCAAGTATTAGCACCTGTTACCCAAATGTTAAAAAGAAACTCTACTAACTTAAACACCGCCATGTTAGCCCTCGTTATTTTATTCTTATTCCCTGTAAAACATTTCGTCCCTTATGATATCAAAGAAAATGTTGAATCAGAACTCAAGAAAATTATGCAGGTTCCATGGATAATGGCGATTGTAAGTCTTCTCATATTATGCGTTTTCTACAGCGGTGATGTCAAAATGTTAGCATTGTCATTATATATTGTCCATTATTTGGCAATTCATCAATAATTTATCTTTTTTTTTAAAAAAAAATATATTCTATAATAAATGTACTTTGAAAGACAGCTATTACCTTTGACGAATGTTCTCAAAAATTCAAGTCAAATGATTAATTTGGTATTAATCATTTTACTCGTTACAATGCTTTTCCCAGTAAGCGAATATTTCCCATCAAACCCAATCGATGGTATTGAAAATGAATTAGTTAAGGTTGTATCAAATCCAGTTATGATGACAATTCTAACATTACTCTTGTATTGTGTATTCCTAACAAATAATGATATTATGTTTGTACTTGTATTATATATCATACATCGCCTAGTAATGCATAGTGGTTCTGTTGTAGCGTCGAGACCAACGCCATCAACGCCTCCTGCACCGAGACCAACGCCATCAACGCCTCCTGCACCGAGACCAACGCCCCCAACGCCACCAACGCCCCCAACGCCTCCAACGCCTCCTGCACCGAGACCAGCGCCGCCAACGCCTCCTGCACCGAGACCAACGCCTCCTGCACCGAGACCAACGCCGCCAACGCCGCCAACGCCGCCAACGCCACCAACGCCTTAATTAATAGTAAATAGAGTGTTAACTTATTTACTATAAGAATACTTCATCAAATGAAAAAAATAAGTATGGGCGCTTCCGGGAATCGAACCCGGGACCTCTACCACCCAAAGGTAGAATCATACCACTAGACCAAAGCGCCTATAAATAATGCGTCGTCCGGGACTCGAACCCGGGACACCAGCTTGGAAGGCTGATATGCTAACCCCTACACCAACGACGCAATCTCTATTACATTCTAACACTACGCCATTGAGCTAAAAAAAAAATGATTTAATATTATTTATGATATATTATTTATGATATACTATTTACTAACTTAATAATTTCCTAATCTAAACACATTCTTATTCGCTGCTATCCTTCTTTACCCGAACCTTGCGAGTTTTCTTCTTAGGTTCTGGCTTTTCTTCAGCTTCTCCTCCATCTTCTTCTTCATCTGAATCTTCAAGCATAATAGGCTTCTCTACAACCTCTTCTGCTTCTACTTCTACTTCTTCGTCAGAATCACTGAGAATTGCAAAATCACGAAGTCCTCCTTCAGGAACCTTGATAAGGATCTGTTCTGCTCGCCAGGTACAACCAAACTTACCATTCGCAACCCAAATACCATTACACTTCAATACAACCTTTACCCTCGCCCCCTTCACCATCACATTTGATAGTTCAACAGGTTCGTCGGTTGTCTTGTTTACATCAAATACTTTCTTATTGTTATCATAAATTACAAAATCCTTAAACTTCCCATCCCGCTTGACCACCTTGTAAGTAAACTTGGGTGGATATTCATTGGGCAAACCAGTTTCGGAATCAACCGATACCTTAATCTGTGGAGTATAGAGTTCGCGAATGGCATCTTCTGAAATCTTCGGTTTCTTGAACCATGCCTGAGAATGTTCCTTTGCGGCCTTCATAATATATTCGTCTAGCGCTACGAATGAATCATGAAACTCAAGCATTCCCTTTTCTGCTTTCTTAATAGACATGGTTACAGAATACTTCCCCGTAAGAGAACTATCCACTTCCTTACCATCATCTGCAAAATAATTGGGATCCCAAATGAGTTCTCCTTCGGGTGTTTGGATATGGAGAGGGTTAATACCACCGTTATAATTAACATAAATCATCTTTCCACCGTTGTCGAGTGTCTTGGGGGCAGAGAATGACACCTTACCCAAATCCATCTTCTGTGCTTTCATTGCGTTAGCCATAGTGTTCTTTCTTTTGTTTTGTTGTGGTGTTTTCTTTTCTTTTCTTTTCTTTTCTTTTCTTTTCTTTTCTTTTCTCTTTTTTATATGTATTACTTCTACTAAACTCAAGTTTCAAATTTTTAAATAAATATTTGCGGATATATTATTTAAATATTTTTTTCAAAGAATTATTAATAGAAGCGATGTGTATTTTTGATAATTGTCAGAATAAAGATAAATATGGAGAATATTGTTGTAAACACAGAAGAGATTATCTCGTAAATAACAATCAAATATCTTTCGAAAAGTTCACAAATAAAGAAAGTGATTATTTAAAAAAAGATATCATTACTACAATTGAATCAATTCACTATACCAATTACGAAGAAATAAGATTTAATAAAAAAAAGGATGCTTTTATTGTCCTTCAACAAGTATTCCAGAGATTTGAAAAATATGATGCAAAAGATATTCATAAAATCATTAAGATTCAACAAGTCTTTCAATTAAGGAAAGAAAATAGAGTCAATTATCTAAGGGGTGAAGGATTCTTAGATAAATCTAAGACAAATAACGACACTGATTTTTTTACATACGAAACAATTGATGAAATTAATGATAAATATTATTTCTCTTATAAAGATGAAAAAGGGTTTCTATGGTTTTTTGATATTAGGTCATTTAACAAATTAATTGAATTTAATCAATCGAACCCATATACAATGTCTGAAATTCCAAAGGGTACAGTGAGGCGGGCAAAATTATTAACTACAAAATTAAAATTAGGGGTTGCGGATGAAGTTGTTGATCAAAATCAGTTACAAGTATCAAGAAAACAAATGATAAAACAAAAATGTACTGATTTATTCTGCGATATTGATAATTCCGGATATTACTGTCAACCTCAATGGTTTATGAATTTAAATATTCATTTATTGAAAAAATTATATCGAAATCTGGAAGATTTATGGAATTTCAGATTACAGATTACAAATGATGTTAAATCAAGAATATATCCTCCAAATGGTTTAGTATTTACAACGCGGGTACAAGATGTAAATCGTTATTCAAATAGAGAAGATATCCGCAATCTAATTTTAAATGAAGTAATTAAATTTCAAAATGCAGTTTCCTTTGAAGATAGAAAATTAGGATATATGTACTTTATTATCGGTATGGGTACTGTATCAAGAGAATGCTGTGAAACACATCAATGGTTACTTTATGTCCTCTAAATTAAATCATTGATAAATTTATAAATTAATTCATTGATAAATTATTTAAGAAAATATTGATACAGTATATCATAACAAGTGCGGTAAAAGAGATAAAATAAAAAATAAACAAATAGAAAATGGCTGTTACAAAGAAACCTACCAAGAAAACTTCTGCAAAGAAAGTTGTTGAAACGAAGAAAGTTGAAGAACAGGTACCGGTCGTAGAAACTCCGGTAGTTGAAGCACCGGTCGAACCTGTTGAACCGGAAGAAAACTATGATGCTGAATTTAATGAAGTCAAGGACAGTCTTAAGACTGCTCTTGATCTAATCAAATCCCTTACTTCCCAGGTAACTACCCTTGAAAAACGTGTTGCCCGTGACCGCAAGGTTATGAACAAGAAAATGAAGGGTCGTGTCAAGAGAGTTGTTGACCCGAACAAACCCCCGAGCGGTTTTGCAAAACCGGGACCGATCTCTCTTGAACTTTCAAAGTTCCTGAAGCTTGGAAAAGATGATTTAATCGCCCGCACGGAAGTAACTAAGTGTATTACCAAATACTGTCAGGAACATGACCTCCAGAAAAAAGAAGATAAGAGAACGATTCACCCCGACAAAACCCTGAGAGATCTCCTTAGACTCAAGAAAGGTGATGAACTAACTTTCTTCAATCTCCAGAAATACATGAAGATCCATTACCCTAACAAGGAGGGTGTTTTTTCAACTGCATAAATATCCACTTCATTCAATGACATTCTCATCGTTTTAAAAATATAATTTTGTTTGTTTATCTTATTAAACCTTCTATTATTCTTTTTTATTTTATCAATTTTCATCAAGAAATTGAACCATTCCTTTTCATCATTTAATTTTATGTAGTCATCGTTGTGATTTCTACAAAATTTTAAAAATAAATTTAATTTTTCATAGATTTCATTTCTTATGATAAAATAAGAAAGAACATTTGTATCTTTATTAATATCAACTTCCTCTTTTCCGTCTAAACCCGTCAGGTACATAACTTTTTCTGCTTGATATTTTGAAAATTCGTTTTCTAGAGCCATCAATATCAAAAATAAGTTGTAATTATTTCTTCCTGGTTTTTGAGAGATCAAATAACAATTAATTAAATTAGCCCATATCTCGGTATATGCCTCATTTGTATTGATTTTAATTGATGACATATGATACTTTTTTTGATAATGTTTGATAATTTTATCTGTATCTTCATAATCATCATATTGAAATCCGTGGATTAATTCATGGATAAGTACTTTTATTAATTCTTCTTCTCGATAAATGGTAATTGTTGTTACCCCCCCTCTCTGACACATTCCTGAATTAATTTCATTACGACCTAGTTTTTTCATTCGAGGGGTATTTGTTTTCTTTTTATCGATTAAATAGATATTGATAACCAGATGTTTTAACCCATTACGCGATAGAGAAAATACATATTGGATTATTTTTGCTAATTTATATATAAGTGGTTTATTCGTATTTTTTGAAAATAAATGAATCGTAATATTGCAGCGGTTTAATAAGAAATGAAATGATGTTTTAGCAAATAAATATGATTTTTTTATGATATTGTCAGCACCCTCTCCGTGAGAAACATTTATTTCTGTCTTTTCAACATCTAGAGTATCGATGCTTTTTGTATTGATAGGATGAATATTCACAGATTTAAAAAAATCGTAGATTCTCTGAAGTTCGGTTGAATTCTTTAGAGTCACATGAGGTAAAAAATAATTCCTTAAAAGAATAGAATCTTCTGTAAACATTTCTATATACTACTATTTCTTACATAAAAATGTATAAACAAATTACAACCATAATTATCAATTATTAAATCATGAAATTCTCTAAGATATAAATAATAAATCCCGTTTTTTGTGAGTACATGGATTATTTTTAGAACATTCTTTTCATAATCATTTTTACCAAGGACCAAATTAACAGTTGCATTTTCAAATAGATGCGTGATATCAATTGTTTTTTGAGCCTTTACAATTTCTTTTGAGGTTTTTTTCTTAAATCTTTCCCAAACAGATGTTTTACTATGTTCGGGTATCGATTGATAGAGTAGTTTCATTAATTTAAATTCATTTGAATGAATCAATTGATAATAATATTTTTCTAATAATTGATAATCTTCCTCTGTAAAGTCTATTGT
>Ga0308007_10001493_pt1 | contig 10283 bp, 5 predicted proteins | sample Neamet71_FD_203152 | JGI IMG/M metagenome (GOLD analysis project Ga0308007, IMG submission 203152) | Marine microbial communities from water near the shore, Antarctic Ocean - #71 | ecosystem: Environmental > Aquatic > Marine > Unclassified | place: Southern Ocean | collected 2014-06-07
GGATTTAAAGATGAAAATTCGCTCAATTATTTCAATTACTATCAAAGTGGACTAATTTATGAGTTCTTAGGAGAAAATGAAAAGGCAGAAAAATATTACTCTATGGCACTTGCCGATCATAGGACAAAAAATTTTCGGGTTGTTGAGGCCCTTGGTAGAATATTGAGTAGACAAGGTAAGGCTGAACAAGCACTTTTTGTTTTTACTAAATTCAGCAAAATCGATCCCTCAAACGAGAAGTTGAGGCTAGCCTTAGAAGTTGTAAAAAATGGAGAAACATTTGATCCATTTATTTCCAATTTAAATCATGGTTTTGCTGAATTACTTTATACCGTTGCAACTATTCTGATGCAAGATGACGTTAAACGTGTTGCTACAAATTACCTTCAGTATGCCACATTCTTTAAACCAAACTTTCCCCTAGTTCACGTTCTTCAGGCAAAGATATTTGAAAGTGACAAGTATTTTGGTGGGGCAATAAAAGAATTAGATAAAATAAATAATAATAGTTCACTTTACCTTCAATCAAATCTCCAACGTGCAAGGATCTTCAATAAAATTAAATCACACAATAAAGCATTAAATGCTTTTAAAGTACTTGAAAAACAATACCCGAAGAATAGAAAAATATTAAATGAAATAGCAGAATTTTACCGAATTCATGAACGGTATGGTGAAGCTATTAAAGCCTATAGCAAGGTAGTTGCTACAATTGACGAGGAAAATGAAAATGATTGGGTGTTATATTACTCTAGAGGTATAGTTTTTGATCAAGAAAAGAGGTGGGTAGAAGCGGAGAGTGATTTTAAAAAAGCTCTTCAACTAAAACCAGATCAACCCCTAGTTCTTAATTATTTAGCGTATTCATGGGTGGAACAGGGAAAAAACTATATAGAAGCTAGAACTATGCTTGAGCGTGCGGTAGAGTTGCGTCCCGATGATGGTTATATTGCTGACAGTCTAGGCTGGGCATTGTTTAAAATGGGTAATGAAGAGGCTGCTGTCTCAATTTTAGAGAGAGCAGTGCAATTGCAAACTAAGGACTGGGCTATAAATGATCACCTTGGCAACGCCTATTGGGTTGTTGGCCGTCGAAATGAAGCACGCTTTCAATGGCGGCATGCGTTATCTCTAAAAAAAACGGATACTAAGGTAGATGAAATTGAATATAAAATTGAAAATGGCTATAAATAATAAAGGTAAACTGTGCTCGCACCAGCTAAAATAAATCTTGATCTAAGAATTACAGGTCGGCGTACTGATGGTTATCACCTACTAGATAGTATTGTAGTGTTTACGGAGTTTGGTGATGAGCTCAAAGCTGAGGTATCTAATCAGCTAGAGATTGATATATCAGGTCCTTTTGCATCTGATCTTCCTAAATCAAATAATAATTTAATTTTAAAGTCTTGCAAACTTTTATGTGAAGTAGCTGGTGTTCAACCAAATATAAAGTTTTATCTTACTAAAAACTTACCTGTATCGTCTGGTATTGGTGGTGGGTCAGCGGATGCGGCGGCGGCTATGAATTTAACCCGTAAAATACTGTCCCTTAATATAAATGACAATAATTTTAATGATATCGGGGTCAATGTAGGCGCGGATGTTCCCGTGTGTTTGCGTTCTGTGTCTTCGCATATGAGCGGAATAGGGAATAAAATCAATCAATTATATTTCCAAGATGATCTTTACATACTTCTCGTTAATCCTAGAATTTCAATTTCTACATCAGATATTTTTAAGAAATATACAAAATCAAATGTTGATTTTGATACTCAAAGGCAAATTAATAATAATAAAATTAATTTACTACCAATTATTAGATCACTGAATCGTAGTAAAAATTCATTACAGAATGTTGTTTGTAATTTAAATAAAGAAGTTCCAGCCATACTTGATATATTAGCAAAAACGAGTGAAGTATTGCTGAGCAGAATGTCCGGTAGTGGTGCCACCTGCTTCGGTGTGTACCACACAGCTGAAGATTGCCATAACGCAGCTAATATGGTGAGGCTATTTAATAAGGACTGGTGGTTAAAAGAAACAAAAATACTCTAATTAATACATGAAAGACTTGCTCTTCTTAGGCTTTATGTTAAATTTCACGAATTGTTCTGTGTTATTGGATTAGATCCCAATTAATTAAATTTATGAGGACTTACTTAGAAATGTTCAAAAGAAAAAATGGATTTATAAAAATTATTGCATTTGCTACCTTCGCACAGATGTTTGTCTATACATCACTATTTGCTCAAGGACTTGACGCAACAATTTTTGATCAAATAAAAAGAGGAACAGGTGCGCCCACAGAAATGACACAGGTGCGTTCACCCATTGATAATATGCGTGAGCGTGAATATGTTGACCAGCTAAACGAACAGCTAGAAAAAAGATTACTGGCTGGCCCATCTCTAATCGAAGAAAATTTTAATTCCCTAACAATGGAAATAAGTGCCCCCGGTGAAGTTGCTCTTAAGCAATTCGGTTATTCTATTTTTAATAGAGTTCCGTTAATGGACAATATGATGACTGGAACTGTGCCCGATGGCTACGAGCTGGGCGTTGGTGATAATTTAATTGTTAGTTTTAAGGGGTCGAGGGAAGAAGTACTTTCTGTACAAGTGGACCGTGAGGGGCGCTTAATCGTACCATTTTTGCCACCCGTTAAAGTATCTGGTTTAACTTTAGGGGAGGTTAGGTCAATAATGAACAGAAATGTATCAAACAGTCTTATTGGCACAAAAGCTTATTTATCTGTTTCTACACTTAGACAAATTTCAGTTCTGGTTGCAGGGGAAGTTGAAAACCCAACACTTGTTAGAACCACCAGCCTTTCAACACCTATTGAAGTTCTACTTCACGTTGGTGGTGTCAAAAAAACAGGTTCACTGAGAAATATAACTATTATTAGAGGTAATAAAAATATTCCGGTTGATTTATATAACGTAATTGAGGGTTCCCGAGGGGAATTTAACCTCTTAAGAGATGGTGACAGGCTAATAGTTCCAACTATAGGTGCAACTGTTGCAATTAGTGGTAACGTAATTAGACCAGGTATTTATGAACTTCCTAGAGGTCAAGAAAGTATATCGTCAAACATGGCCCTTGATCTGGCTGGGGGACCAGTTCGGAAAAGGGGAAATTCATTCACTCACCTTCGTTATGACGATACGGGTAGGTTAAATTTTGAAAAATTAAATCTATCAGGTAATCTGTCCGATGGTGAAATAGTTGTGGTTAATCTATTAGTAAACTCACAACGCGGAAAGGTTTCTCTCGTTGGCCATGTTAAGACGCCAGGAATTCGTTCAGTAGATGTTTATAATAATGTTAGAGACCTTATCGGCTCTGCTAAAAATTTAAATGAAAATCCATATCTACTTTTTGGGGTAATTGAGCGTACTGATGAATTAACTCAATCTAGAAACCTTATTCCCTTTAACCCCCAAAAAGTACTTTATGGAGATGAAAACTTTAATCTTGTTGAAGAAGATAAAGTAATTATTTTTGGTAAAAGCGATATTGATTTTCTGAGGTCAGAGGCAGTTAGAAGTACCATCTTTGGAATTAAGTATGATAAAAATGAATTTTCTGTGGATGGTAGTAGAAATTCTTTATACTGTAAACCAATTCAGGCCCTTTCAAATGTAATAAACGATACTTTAACTCAACGATTTGATCACGTCTTTCGCGCAATGACTGTCCACCAAGCATCTATATTAGAAGATAACTCTGCAAGGGCACTGACTTATAATGAAGAAAGACAAGTGCAGTTAGCTAATGCTTCTAGAATCCCGGTTACTGGGGATATTGAAACAATTAATAATCCAAAACTCCCAACGTTAGCGCCAGTTGATAATAATTTAGTAAATACTGCTGAAATTGATAATTATGAATTTTGTCCGTTAGTTTATCAGGATACCGATCAGCTTTTAACACTAACAATTGAACACATTGTTGCTGTTACTGGTTCCGTTAGGCAGCCTGGTATATTTCCTGTTACCGATAATACTTCTGTCTCATTTTTATTAGCTGTGGCCGGTGGACCATCAAACGATGCTGATATGGCTAATATTGAAACTATCAATTATAATAGGCAATTAAATAATCTTGGTGGCGTCTTGGTGGTGAATTCGTTTGACACTAAAGAGGTTGATGTAAAGCTTAATGTTATGAATGCTGGTGGAAGTATTCACCTTAGAAGTAAGTATGTTAACATTGAAACGGGGGGTGTAGTAGTTTCTGGGGAAGTAGTTAATCCTGGGATATATACCATTCGTAAAGGCGAAAAATTAAGCTCCTTAATTAAGCGCGCTGGTGGCTTAACTAAGCAAGGTTATTCTTATGGTGCAGTTTTAACACGGGAATCGGTAAAAGAAAATCAGCGGATTGAAATGGGTAAAACCGCACAAAGACTAAAATCCGCATTAATGTCCTCGAGTGTAAAGACTGATGCTGGGGGTGAAGGTCTTGCCGCCCTGATGGCTATGATTGATCAAATGGATGATCAAGAATTTTCAGGACGTATTATAATTGAGGCTGATCAAGTTGTTATAGGCCTTGATCCATCAAAGGATGTTGTTCTTGAGGGAGGGGATAATTTATATATTCCTCCTCGGTTAAACTTTGTCATGACAGTGGGGGATGTTCTCAGCCCGAGCGCACTGTCATTTGTTTCTGGTAAAAATGTAAATGAATATCTGGAAGATTCGGGAGGATTTAACGTTTCTGCTGATAAAGACAGAGCATTTGCTATTTTACCAAATGGTGTTGCTAAGCCACTTAATTTAGGATCGTGGGGCAGAAAAAATAGTATTAACTTGCCGCCTGGATCATCGATTGTTGTACCAACTAACCTTAGTCCATATGACGGTATTACCCTTACAAGGGAATTGGGCATTATTTTTCAAAGCTTAGCTGTATCGGCGGCTTCAATAGCTGTCCTCACCAGATAAGGGGTTGAAGTGAAAAGACTAAAAGTATTTCCCATAAGTTGTATGAGGTATCTACTGGTCTGGTTAACTATGGTTCTTACAGCAGTAGCTGCAAATGCGCAGGCTTTTTCTGATCAAACTAATTCTGTGGGAGTATTTGGAGGCATAGGTCTACTTGAAATGCGTAATGCACGGTTTGCAGGTGACGGTACTTTGGCCGTTGGTAGTGGATTTCTGAGTGATAAAAAAAATTATTACGCAACCTGGCAGGCAACTCCATGGCTTGAAACTACTTTAAGATTTTCCGACTATAATAATGCAGTTGGTGGAGTTGATAAAGGTGTGGACATAAAGGTTCGTATCTTTGACGAGGGGCTCTATAGACCGGCTATTGCAGTTGGATTTCAGGATATTCTTGGTGATGGTGTTTTTAGTGGTGAGTATTTGGTAGCTAGTAAAAGACTTTATGATTTTGATATTACGGTGGGCCTTGGTTTTGGCCAGTTAGCAAATAGATCAAAAATAAATAATATATCCCATGTTTTAGGAAGTAATTTTAGAAATCGTAACTCTGATAGTTTTGGTTCAGAAAACTTTAAGTTTGATAGTTACTTTAGTGGTAAAAATATGGGTCTCTTTTGGGGTCTAGAGTATCATTCCCCAATTGAAGGTTTGACGGCTAAACTTGAATATTCAACGATGGATAAGTCGAAAATTAAAATATTTGAGGAATATAAAAGCAAATCAGCGTTCAACCTTGGCTTAAATTATAAAATCAAAAACTGGATAGAACTTGGGGCGGGGTTTATTCATGGAAATCAAATTGCCCTTCATTTTACTTTAAAACAAAACTTAAATAAACCCATCCGTCTCGGCTTTGCTCAAGGACCTGAAGTAGATGAAATTAGGGTGCGCAACCTTGAAAATAATTCTAATAATAATGCTAGTTATAAAGATAGGTATAGTGAGGATATGATATTTGATCGTATTCAACAGATGGGCTTTGTGGTTAAAAAATTAAATTTAAAAAATGATCATGTCGAAATTGATTTAATACCTAATAAATCAGCTATACAAGACCCTTTAGTTATTATAGGCGCAGTTCTTGAAAACTTCAGTTCTACAACTTTAAATTTTCCTGATAAAACTGTATCTGCTGTTTTGGATAGTAATGACGGAAAGCAAGCCCGAAAAACCTATCGAAAAACTCCATTTTATCAGCGAGAACTTAATTTTGATTCAGCGGATAATGTACTGATAGCAAATAGAATTTTTGACCTTTTAGACTTTAAAAAACTCTCACCTGTATCAATTAATATAGCTAGTAATGAAATTGTTGTAACAAAGAATGTTGGTCCATTCCTAGAAATACCAAAAAATATTGGTCGCACTTCTAGGTTGCTCACTATTGCCGCACCTGACAGCATTGAAAGGTTCACTATTTTATCTAAAGATCGTGGTCTTCATATATCTAAAGTCTCAGTGCTTAGAAAAGATTTTGAAAAAAATGTAAATTATAATAGTAGCCCAGAAGAAATTTTTGCCCGCACCATAATAGTAAAGCCAGAAGATAATTTAAAAAATACTTTGAATATTCCAAGATTCCCTAATTTTGAATATGGAGTTTTTCCTGATATTGAGGGACATTTTGGTTCTGTAAAAAATGATCACTTTAAAGGTGACTTAAATCTAAAACTTTTTGGGCGAGCAAATTTAAGTGATAGTTTGCAAATTTATGCCGAAGTGCAGCAACACCTTATTGGTAACTTAGATTTGTTACCTGTTTCCAATAATATTAATGTAAATCATGTTAGGAGCAATATAGGGCTTTATGCTGCGCAAGGCACTACCAGCCTAAGGCGTTTAAATATTGAATATCTAAAAAACCCCTTAGATAATTTTTATACAAGACTTACTATGGGGCACCTTGAAAGGATGTACTCTGGTATTAGCGGTGAAGTCCTCTATCGACCTTATGGAAATAGCATTTCATTAGGGGCTGAAATTAATTATGTGAAGCAACGTGGTTATGAGCAACTTTTTAATATGCGAAATTATAAAACTGTCACCGGACACGCAACGGTTAATTATGTAAATAAAAAATATGATATTACAAGTCGTATTAGTTTTGGGAGATACCTTGCTAAAGATTGGGGGACTACAATTGATATATCCCGTCAGTTTGCTAGTGGCATTATAATTGGTGCAAGTGCAACTTTTACTAGTTTGACGAAAAATATAAGTGAACGGTCTAGTCCCGATAAACAAATTTATATGACAGTGCCGTTCGATTTCTTTTGGTTCAAACAGAGCCGAAATAAAGGAAACTTTAAATTTAAACAGCTTGGTAAAAACGGTGGTCAAAAGATTATGCACAATACAAATTTGTTTGACCTTATGACTGCGGGTCAGCCGGAAAGTCTTAAGAATAGTTGGAACGCCATATTAAATTAAATAATTATATTCAGAGGGATTTTATAGTTTCAGTTGTTATCTGGAAAAATTTTATTTGAACGGCCTGTTATGTAGTAAGCTAAAAGACCTACATATTCGTGAATAGCCAGATCAAAGCGTTGGAAATTTTTGGAAAAATTCAATCTAAAAAAACCTTCGTATTTGAGGCTTGTTCTATAATCCACCGGATAGGGTTGTATGTTAATTCCTGCTTGTTGGAACGCTCCTACCGAACGTGGCATATGAAATGCACTTGTAACTAATAACCATTTATTACGCTCCCCCACCTTTATAAGAGCCTTGCTTCCAATGGCGTTGCTGTGTGTATTGTAGGAATCAGTCTCAAACCTTACTCTAGAAAGGTTAATGCCGGCTTCTTTGAAAAAAATTCGTGCTACATCATTTTCGGAAAAACCGCTAGGCTCAGGTCTTACTCCACCAGAATGAATTATTGGAAGAGTAGTGTACTTTTTTGCCAGAGCTGCCGTTTGGATTAAACGTTCGCTAGAATCATTAAAGGTGGCCTGATTTGTTGTATTAGTTAGTAATGGATTTTCTGAGCCAGAAAGAACAATTATTCCACTGTAAGAGCTTAGGTCCGTTTTATTGCGAAAATCGTCCATGCGACTTTCAAGAGGCCACAGGATCCAGCTTGATAAGTTTGTGAAACCAACTAACGACATAATTGTAATACTAGTAATGACTAGGTAGCGTCCAATTTTTAAAAAAATATTTTTCTTTTGGTTGTATATATTTAAAAATAGTCCAAGAAGGAGCATTAGAAAAAAAAAGTTTCCTGGTTGAATTAAGATCCAAATTGTTCTTGAAATTATATTATCCCATTCCAATGGTTATGACTACTTTCCTAATTAAAATATGAATGTTATGAGAGACTACGTTTCTATCAAAATAATTAAAAGCAAAAAAACGAAAATAAGTCAAAAACGTTATTGCATGTTGATCTGAAACTCACTATGTTCGCACAACGATGAGGCAATCTGTTGATTTTTGGGGTGTAGCCAAGCGGTAAGGCAGCGGGTTTTGATCCCGTCATCGCAGGTTCGATCCCTGCCACCCCAGCCATCAGTCATCAAATTTCTTTAATTTACTAAACTACTCTGGTGTGGGGCGTTAGTTTATTTATTGCATCAAAAAATTCATCAAAATTATTAATAATTAAATGTGGAAACAATTTAGTAATGGGAGTTTCTGTGTAGCCGAAAGATACACCAACAGACAACATTCCCGCTCTTTTAGCAGCCTCTATATCATTTATACTGTCACCAACCATAATTGCCCCCTTGGGATCTGCTTTCATTAATGCGCATGTGGAAATAAGATGACGTGGATCAGGTTTTTTAAATGAAAAACTGTTTCCACAGGTTATTACATTAAAATAGTTAAAAATTTTAAGTTCTTTAAGAAGTAGATGAGTAAGCTCATCACTTTTGTTTGTACAAATAGCCAATGGTATGTTTTGTTTGATAATAGTGTCTAGCATTCGAATAACACCAGGAAAAAGTACCGTTTTGTCAGCTATATGGCTTTGATAGTAATTAATATATTGGTCATGGAGAACCTCTAATTCTTGATCTTCTAGGATTTCACCATTGTATTCATAGCCTTTTTTTATGAGAGCTCTGGCGCCTTCACCTACCATATTTCGAATAAGGTCATGGTGAATTTCATTGCGTCCAGATGTGCTAAGTAGGTGATTTAAAGTTGCCGCCAGATCCAGAGCGGTGTCAGCAATAGTTCCGTCTAAATCAAACAGAATGGCACTAGGTTTTTTTTTAAGCATTTTAATTTCATTTTGTTGTTAATTTGAAGTTATTAATATAAATAAGTATTTAATATTAATAACTATTATGACATTATGTTAATAAAATAAAGTACTAGAATAAGAAAATTGTTGGAAATAATAATATAAAATGAATAATTCTGACCTTGCTATCATCATTCTTGCTGCCGGAAAGGGTACTAGGATGAAATCGTCATTGCACAAAGTTCTTCACCCACTTGGCGGGAGAACAATGTTGCAGCACCTCATGGATACGACATCTCAACTTCAGCCCGTATGCAAAATTATTGTAGTAGGCGCAGGTAAAGAGCAGGTTGAGATAGCTATTGGTGATCAGGCTGACATTATTCAACAAGAGCCGCAGCTTGGAACTGGACATGCCGTGCAGGTAACACGCGAAAAACTTCAAAGTTTCAAAGGTAACGTACTCATACTATTTGGTGATGTTCCACTTCTATCAACTTTGACAATGCAAAGAATGATTGATACTCGCTCTAAAACAGGTGCGTCCCTTGTAGTATTAGGGTTTACACCCAAAGAGACTAAATTCTATGGAAGAATTAAGTTAAATAGTAAAAATGGCGTTGAGAGTATAGTTGAATATAAAGATGCTTCTGTTGAAGAGCGCAGAATAACTCTATGTAATAGTGGAGTTATGCTTTTAGATGGTTCAATTATGTTCGACTTACTCGATAGCCTTGATAATATTAATACCGCTGGGGAATATTACCTTACTGATGTAGTTAAAATTGCTAAATCAAAAGATTTAAATTGTGCTTTAGTTGAAACCAATGAAGAAGAAGTAATGGGAGTAAATAGTAGGTCTGAACTTGCATATGCCGAAGGATTATTTCAAGAAGAGAGACGCCACCACTTTATGGATGAGGGGGTAACATTAACTGACCCAGCTAGCGTCTTTTTTAGTTTTGATACAAAAATTGGTAGAGATGTTAATATAGGGCCCAATGTGTTTTTTGGGAATGGTGTGGAAATTGCTGACGATGTGACGATAAACGCATATTGCCATATTGAGGGTGCTAAAATTGGTAATGGTTCTATAATTGGACCTTTTGCGAGGTTGCGCCCGGCCGTTG
>Ga0308007_10001495_pt1 | contig 10265 bp, 10 predicted proteins | sample Neamet71_FD_203152 | JGI IMG/M metagenome (GOLD analysis project Ga0308007, IMG submission 203152) | Marine microbial communities from water near the shore, Antarctic Ocean - #71 | ecosystem: Environmental > Aquatic > Marine > Unclassified | place: Southern Ocean | collected 2014-06-07
ATTACTGATTTGTCGTGTTCAAACTTTTGTGCGAACTCTTCACGCAACTCGGCTGTTATCTCCTCTCTTGCTTCATTTATTTGTGCTTCCCAAGCCTCTGATATTTGCACTGAAACTTCTTCAGATAGCATATCAGACTCAAGAAGACCAGCAAGGATTTCATTTGTTGCCATTGTTGGTTCTCCTTCTTCTATTAAAGTTTAAGTTCTCTAATGAACTTAACTATTTCTTTCGACAAGTACTTTTGAGCCGACTTGTCCATTTGAACACTCTGTGCTAACTTCCATGTATCGAAGCCGCCATTCATGTTCATTAATCCTTCGTATATTGCTTTCGGATATGCGTCCGGGGCACTTGGCTGTGCCACAATATCGACAGTGATAATTTCATAATTGCTCACTTTACCAGCGTGGTCAACTTCACCAGAACCACGAGACGAGACACCTAAAGTGGCACCTGATTCGATTAATGTTCTGATAATGTTACCCATTGGTGTAGGAACAATTTTTAGTTTACCAAATCCGTCAGAGCCGTCCATCCACATATTTTCAATAATATGCGAAACACGGTCGACATTGACTGTTAATTCAGGTGGGTGGTCGCATTCGCCTAACACTGGAAATCCTTCCTTAATTCTTTTCTGGACTGATTCCACTGCTTTAGTAATTTCGTTCACAGGGTACATTCTTTGGTTGGCATTCTTAACGTCACCTTGGACGAAAATACCTTCCATAAACATACTCTTTTCACCTGACTCGTTCTCAACAATACGTGACTTAACGTTTGCTTGATTATGTGTATATTTTTCAATAAGAACTGTCATTGGTTTCTCCAAATAGATATTTTGTTACTTAGGCTTTTTTCGGTGCTGGTGCTTTCTTGTTACCAACTGTGTTTACATTACCTGTTTTCATATCTCCTGCTGTTGCTGAACCGCCAGATGTATTACCATCGTTTTGTCCAACTGGTGCCGCGTCACTTTCGTCTGCGCCGCCATCTTTGGCTACTGGTGAAGAACCTTCTCCATTATCGCCTTCTTTAGCAGTTGCTGGAATAGTATACTCTTCCAACTTTTCGTCTTCGTCTAAGTCTTCAGATGCCGCTTCGTCAACTAATTCTTCATCAGTTGCTTCTTCGAAAGTTTCTTCGTATGACTCTTCCATTTCTGGTTCGTCCATTTCAGGCTCTTCGATATCTAAATCGATGCCGTCCATATCGCCTTCTTCGCCTTCATCTTCTGCATCATCTTCGCCAGACATAATTTTTTCAAATTCTGCTTCTAGGTCTGATAGTGCTGACTCTAAATCTTCAACTCTGTCTTCAATCTCTTCCGCTGGCTCTTCATCACCCATTTCTAGGTCTTCTTCAGCATCATCGTCAGACATTTCTTCGTCATCAAAAATTTCTTCTGTTTCGATTTCGTCTGAATCTTGCTCGATATCATCGTTCAAAGATTCGACTTCTTCTGTTTCTTCAATTTCCTCAAGTTCTTCTTCTATAACTGTGTCGCTTTCGTTAAGAGAATCCTCGTGGATTTGTCGTGCTTGTTCAACAACGAAGTCATGTAAAAGCGATTCGGCTTTTGCAGTTTCCTCATTGATTAACAATTCTAGCACTTGTTCTAGTGTACTTCTTGACATGTTAAGTCTCCTTAAAAATCTTATTCATAGCCACCAATCGCGGCAGGTTATAGAATCACACACATATACCATTTAAAAAGTATAAGGTGGGTTTCATACACAAGTATTTATAGGGATTATGTGAGTATATGGATAATACACTCGGAAATGAGCAGTTTTTTCGGTTTTTGCTCTGAACCTAAGATATTTAGTAAGTTTTACTATTCTTTAAAACTATACTTAATAACTATTATAAGTCTAATTCTCCAGCACCACCAGATGCCGCTGCCTCTTCTGAGCCGCCATATTGCTTCTTAACTTGCTCATTCTCAGACGCTTTTTGAAACTTCCTGTACTCTCTTATCTTTCTAAGTTTAGAAAGGTGTTCAAGAGTCAAGCGAATTTTACGAGTATCTTCTAAATCGATAGCGTTAAACTCGTCTTCTTCTGGCGAATAGTTTTCATTTATTTCAATATATTTCATACTAGTATTTATACATTCTCGTCTGTTTCTGTATCATCTTCGGCATTTTCAGCACCAGATATAACAGAACCCTCTTCGTCATCGCCTTCTAAGTCATCAAAGTCTTCGCCCTCGGCATCAAAATCGCCACCTGAAGGTCCTGGTGATGCACCAACGCCTTTGAGTCCGTCATCGCTTCCTTGCATTGGGTCATCAACATCGTTCTCTTCTTTCCACATCATTGAGTTTTCTAAGATTTCTTCTTCAGACAATCCTAAGAAACGCTTCATTGCAAAACGTTTACTGATGTAATCAGCAGATTCAATGCTTGTAAACACATTCATTGCTACTTGGTCTACTTCTGCTTGACGATACTTACCAAAGTTTTGTACAGTATTAAATGATAAATCAAAAGAACTACTTTCAATCATAACACCACGATGTTTTAAGAACATCTTAAATTCTTTATCTAATTCTTCGACAATAAGTTGTTGTAGTCTTTCACAATATTTCGTAAATCTAAACTCTTGTATCATTGCAGTACCAGTTCTACCGTCATTAAACGCAGAACCATTTGCATCCATACCACCCAAATAACTTGGTGGCACACGCAAACCTCTTAATAGTTTGTCATTAAAGAACTTCAAGTCATCAATTTGACCTAGGTTTTCACCACCTGGTAGTGTTTCAACTTTAGAACCACGACCTTCAGCCGTTTGAGCAAAGAAGTAATCTTCCATGATAGAAAGTGGATTGTATGCACTATCAACAACGTTAGCACCACCACCAGTTTTAGATGGGATTCTTCGTTGATGAATTTCATTCTTAATACGTTCTAAGTGTTGACGTGCTTTATGAGTTGGCATATCACCAACGTCAATATAAAATACTCTACGTTCTGGCGCTCTTTGAACACGATAGATAATGATAGAGTCTTCTAGTAATTCTTTTTGTTTGTATACTTTAAATACAGGCTCAAGCATACTTGTGCCGAAAGGCCAGTATTGGTCGATACCTTCACTTAAAGATACATGAATAACATGCTTGGCATCAATTGCTGTTGATGTTTGGTCGTCAGCGAAACGTGAACCAGGCGATGAGCCTGCCGCGAATCCTTGTGATTGACCAGATGTACTTGTAGGAATACCCATTTGCTGTGTACCAGTCTGTGATAACTTCACAGTATCAGCAGTGATATTAAGACTTTGCATATTGATATCTAAATCTCTGATATAATACGCTTCTATCTTCTTACCTTTGCCTTCGTTTACAACAACTTTTTCAACTTTTGCTGGATTGACCCAATACAATTTATATGTCTCTGGGTCTCTTACGAATAATTGGTCACCGTATTTCACTGTATTTCTAAAAATTCTAAAAATACGTTTGTTCATTTCGTTCATTGTACACCATTGGCGCAATGATTTTTGAAGAACTTCGTTTTCTGTAAATGATGGGTCATCATTAAATTGTACAGAAAATGGTAATTTTGTAGTCTCACTGAACAACGTAGAAAATTCTGCGATAGTATCTAATGCCGCATTAACCTCTGAGTCCATATCCATTTGGTCATATTGACCATAACGTTGAGCCCTGTTTGGTTGTCCCATATACACTTCTGGCAACCAACTGCTATATTTCGAGCTAGATGCATTACCGGCGACAGAGTTGCCACTTTCAGATGGACGAACTGGAGCGCCGTCGTATGGTTTAAAGTACTTTTTCCAAGTCATAATTTATTCCTAATTTTATATATAATAACATATTCTGTGTTCATTGTCAACCGTAATACCATTTATTTGTCGAGATTGTCGATGAGAATTATGAGTTTTCCAAGAACTTGAGCTTGAATAGTGAAATTCTCCTGATTCAACTTCTTCTGTTCCTCTGTTGCAGTTTCAGCCGCTATAGCGTTATACTGTTTCAGTTCTCTCAATTCTTTTATTAAGGTACTTTCGTATTCGTTTCGTTCTGCCGCAGTCTTGCCTTTAAGTGATTCTTCTGATAAATTTGTTAATTCAGCCTCTTTACTCGCAATCATGTCTGCTACGTATTTTGCTGGACCCAAACTATCTCTTAAAGGTTGCTTTCGATTTCTTACTATCTCATTCTCTTTGATATGTACCGTACTACGACCACTAGTCTTTGTGTCCTGGTCGCTTAACGCAGTTAAACTCATAAACTTCTGAGTATTGAGATATGCACTATGTGTGTCAATTTCTGCTTGTGCATCTGCTAGTGCAATCTCATATTTCGATTTGCCACTCCACATGGTTTTACCCATAGCTGTCTTTTGTTCATCAGTGTAATTTAATAACTCTTCTTTATCACCTTTTGCCAGATTTAGTTTTGTCTGAGTGCCAACCATCGAATCTTTAGTAAATAAATCCATCGTTTCTGTTAAGCCCGAAGTGACCAGTACGTCTTTGGCTGTTGCAAGATCAACAAGCGTACTAATCGCACCACCGTAAGCAGTGAGAGTTAATGCGGCTTGCCTAGCAAATGCTCTGTTTACTTCAGTAAGGTCTTTCAAGTTCTCGGTGAAGGCGGGCATTAATGTAGACATTGACTTCTCTGCTAACACTGTGGCTTCGTGAATCTGTTCTCTTGCGGCAGTTGCTACTTTGTCATTTGCATCACCACCTGAAATACCCTTATTAGCATCAATCTGAGTCTGTGCCGCAGATCGGACTGCGCCAAGAATTGCTGCCATATGTTTATCAGCGACTAATTGTATTTGAACACCAGCCTGAGATGCATATGCTGTTAGTTCTTCAGAGAATTTCGGAAATTCTACCGCCATGAAATCTTGGAATTGTGCATTACCACCAGTTTCTAATTTTGCTGCCGCCTCGTTGACGAACTTTATAACTTCAAGACCCATGCCTGAGCCTGATAAATTTTGATACTCATCTGATTGTAAGAATGCTTGTGATGAACCAGAGGCAAGTCTTGCTGCCAAGGCTTCTTGCATTGGACCACCTTGTGCGCCCATTGACTTCATGCCTTCCATTACTGCTTTTCTCTGCTCTTCTGGAAGAGTTGCTAGTAGTCCTGCTTGATCTGGTGATAAACTCTTCTGCATCAATTCTGCAGCCTCTTCCATTGAGACCTTCAATACGTTTGCAGTCATCTGGACGTTAGACATGAAACTTTCCATTCCCGATGTCAATTGTGAATCTGTTTTACCCCTAAGTTGTCCCGCTGATCTTAATGATTCTAAATACTGTCCAGACATGTTAGCAACTTGTCCAAAATCCATACTAAATCGTTCCATTAATCCTGCGCCATGTTTCATGCTTGGATCTGCCATTGCATTTGCAAACTTTAATGTACTCTCTACCCCTTTAACACCAACTGCTTTAGAAAAACTCTTCGTAAATTCTGCCGCTTCGCCAAAAGTAAAACCAGTATCTGAGATTGTCTTAGCAATACTAATGAAACCCTGTTGTGCTTCGCCTAATCCTGCCATCAAACCAGATTGACGAATCTGTGCTGCCATATCAAATCGTTCGTTATAACCTGATTCCAATGCCGCTTGAGTTCCATCTGCAAGTACCAGAACTGACCCGGCAATTTTTGCAACAGTTTTCACCATCTCTTTATTTTTCTCACTTCTCATACTCTTGGCTGCTGCCGAGTCTGCATCTGACTGAGACATGCCAGATTTCATTAATTGGTTAGAAATTGATGCTCTTTTTTGTTCATTCTGGTCGTTCTTGCGAACTTGGGCTAAGAGTCTGTCAGTTGACCCAATCATTCCCTTCAAATGAACTACTTGTTTCTTATCGTTAGCATCCTCTTTTTGTGCGGCTCTCTCTGTTGCACTTTTAGTTCCTTTTGCAACTTGAGTCTGACTCTTAATTAGACTTGAAATTGTCTTTAATTCTGCAGGTGAAGGTTTGACATCATTTGCAATCGCTTTCAACAGCGATAACATGCCAGAATTCTGCGAAGTCGATTGTTTCATCGATGCTTCTATTTGCTTTTGAGTTGCTTCTTTAGACCAAGTGTCTACCGAACCATCTATGCCAATAATATGTACGTCTTGTGTGCCTTCAGCCATTGATCTTCTCTATTCTGTTATATTATAAAACTTCGTAGTTATTAAATAAGATAAATAATTATAGTAGTAGTTATTCTATACTTAATTACGTAACCTATATATCATAGTGTATTTATCAGAGGACACAAAATGAACGACAATCCATTATCAAAGTACTTTAGAAAGCCAACAATCTATGTACAAATTCCAACTGGGGGCAGATTCAACCCGGAAATCCCCAAAACTGTACTGGATGAGGTTCCTATCCTTCCCATGACCGCAATTGACGAGATATCAATGCAAAATCCCGATGAACTTCTTAACGGAGAAGCGTTAGTCAATCTTATTTCAAGTTGTGTACCATCTATTCCTAATCCTAGGAACTTATGTAATATTGACGCAGAGTTATTATTCTTAGCAATCAAATACGCAACCTATGGTAAGAACGTAGAACACTTACATACGTGTACTGAATGTAAAGAACAAGCAGAATATAACATAGATATAAATAATATCCTTGATAAATTTCCAGAAATAGGCGACATCGATCCAATTATATATGAAGATTTAAAAATTTATATAACTCCTCCGAAACTGGAAAGCATGACGAGATTAGCACTAATTGAAGTTGAACAGGCTCGTATATTATCTAATATCCAATCAACGATAGACGATGATGGAGATGAAATTGAGATGGCAAAGCAGTTCGCCATTAGTTTTAGAAAGGTATCAAAACAGAATATAGATCTATTAACTAGCTCAATAGATAGAATCGAAACACCAGATGGTGTAGTAACTGATCGCGATTCTATTATAGAATTTATGAACAATACGCCAGCAAAAACTGTCAAAGAAGTAGATACTAAAATATCATCAATAAGTACTACACCAAATGACTTGACATCTTTTGAGTTTGTATGCGAAGCATGTGAACACAAAGATAATGTAACTTTTGAAATGAACCCTGTAAATTTTTCCTAAGCTGGTTAAAGTCCGCCAGCGCGGAAGATATAACAAAAAAACAAGAGACTTATACAACAAAACTTGAAGAACTACATAAAACCTTGTTAAAACTAACTTGGTATATGAGAGGAGGGGTGAGTATAAGTGAACTCCACGAAATGCCAGTAAATCACATCGATCATCTCAACGAAATAGTAGGTGAGAATTTTGAGATGAGTAAAAAGGCGGGTGTTCCCATACTTTAAATTTAATTTAAAATAAAAGTACAAAACCACTTGACTTGTATAACTAACTATGATAAGATGCTTGTTATAACTAATATAAATCATATCAAAACTAATACAAGTTCTAATACAAATCCCCACAGCACTAATATATAATATCTAAATTCTAATAAAAAACTAATATGGCAATCATAGTGGAACTGTTAGTCGGAAAGCCGACTCGGGATTGAGGGCGTATGTGAACCATACGTTCGGACAAGTTGGGTGAACTCCGACACTGCTTCTCGTTAACCACAAAATTGTTTACAACACAAAACATCCAGTACTCTAAAGGTACGTGGGTGACTAGTATTTACCGTACAGAAATGTACACACCGCTGATAGATATATTACTATCGACTTTGATTAAATTTTGTTCTATGTGGATTAATCAAGGTGCCGTTGAGACGCAAGTCGCAATACTAAGTTAAGAGGGAATCGTCAACCGACCTCGCCATTACTAGTGGCTAACTTAGACATAGAAGTCTGATGAACTAAACAAGTTTTTGCTCATTTTACACGTTGTCCTTCTAGGAGGGCAATTGTGTCTTCCAAACCAACAAGTAATTAAAAGATATATGGTATTATAATATTATTAATAATATGTTTGGAAGAGAATTAAATGACGAAATAAATCTTCTTTGAGTGGAAACGAAAAGAAATTTATAAGTTATTAGGTCTTTAGACCTATTAGTATAACTATATATGAGAGATATGATTAATGGCGAGTGATAGTAAATGAGTTGGACGTATAACAATATAGTAGTGAATGAATTACCTGAAGATGCTGAGGGATTTGTGTATCTGATTACCAATCTTTCTAATGACCGCAAATACGTAGGTAAAAAACTTGCGAGATTTAAGACTACTAAACCTCCACTTAAAGGAAGAAAGAACAAAAGACGTGGTACTAAAGAAAGTGATTGGAGAACCTATTGGGGATCATCGGATCACTTGAATGCGGACGTGTTAGAATTCGGCGAAGATAACTTCACTAGAGAAATTTTGTGTTATTGTCCGAGTAGAGGAATACTAAGTTACATGGAAGCGAAAGAACAGTTTGACCGTAAAGTATTAGAAACTGACGAATACTATAATGGTATTATTAACGTAAGAATAGGAAGTTCAAAATTACTTTCTGAACATCTACAGAACCTTAACCAAAAAATATAGGCCCCAAGAGCCATTGGTATATTCCCAGTATATCAATTCCCAAGAAAAACAAATTCTGTACAATCATAGGTTTATCTTTTACTTTGATGAAAGCATAAAGTATGATACAGTGTCCCATCGCAAATAATGGAAACGCATATTTAGATTCAGGTATATTAAACGATATCAACACACCTGCACATACAAACATTGCTGTCGCAATCCACTTCATCTTATCAATAGTAATCATGTTACACTCTCTTTGTTATGTTATTATTTAGTCACCCAAAAAAAAGCCCAACAAGAGTATGTCGGGCTTTTCTGTCGTACTCTCTATCAACATGGAGGTACTTTATTTTAGTGTGGTACTCTCTTGTTGTATAGAGTTATTAATGAAACTAGTGCCTGTGAGAGAGGTTTAGAGGAGACAAAAGTATCATCAATGTAGATATCATAACATAAAGAAATGATAAAGTCAAGCTTTTTACATATTATTTTTCTTATCTTGAATTTCTGCTCTACGGACCTTAGTAAGTTTACCAATGTCGCCTAATGCTTTTCGGGCACGAGCGGCTGATGCTTTCACACCTTTTTCTTCAAACTTGGTTGCTTCTGCTAAGTACTCTTCTACTGCGTTTAAAATATCCTGATGTACATTACTCATTGTATTACTCCTAAGTGTTATTAATGGCGCTTTCCTCTTCATGAGAAAAACTTGTGAAACCATTTTCTTTTATTACATTAAGGACACTTGAAACGCGCCCTTGTAATTCGTCTTTGTGTGATATCAAATACACACTTCTATTTCCATCTCTTACCATCTTTTTAAGAATAGCAAGTGATGACTCGACACCGTTCGTGTCCATTCCGCTATCTATCAATTCATCGACAAACAACACGTTAATTGTGCTGTATAATGACTCGAATATGTCACGGAAACTCCAACTTAAACCTAATATAAGTCGGTTTCTTTCACCCCTAGATAAGTTATCGAAGTCTAAGTCTCTGCCAAGTTCAGTAATTTCTACTGACAAATCGCTTTGAAATACAACATCGTGTGGTAATCCCAACTTATCTAAGTAATATGCTAGACGGGAATTCAAGTAACTTAAATTCTGGTCTATAATCTTCTTACGAATGAAACTATCTTTGTTAGTTAGTAATTTCATCAAAAACTCTTGATGGTCACGTAAAGAAACTAACGAAGCCATATGTCCGTAATCTATTTCTTCAAGTGCGCCTTCTCTCATATCATTGATTTGGTCAGTGTATGGGTCTTCAGTGTTCTTATTGCTTTCTACCTGCTCTATCAACTTCGCTACAGAATTTTGATGCTCATACGCATCGGATAATGTATCGTAGAATGTCACTGGTTTAGTACCAGTTTCGCCGATTGATTCAATTAAAGAATTATGTTCTAAAAGAGAAGTGCTATTAGTAAGTACTTGTGATTCTGCTTCATGTTTCTGTTCGTTTTTAGTACCAAGAATTTCTTCTTGTTTAGAATCGTGAATATCTTGACCACAACTGTGACACTTATGATCTTCAATAGACTTGATTTCTTTCTCAAGACGATTGATTAGTGTAACTTGTTTCTTACTATCTGCTTCGATACTTGTTATCCAAGTATTTGCTTGTTTGATACTCGCTACGTTTTCAGAATAAGTTGCCAATAGAGTATGATTCTTCAATTCAGATTCAATATCAACGTGAGACAATGCCGACACACCTGCTTCTAATGTTTCTAAGTCTAATGTTTG
>Ga0308007_10001497_pt1 | contig 10261 bp, 9 predicted proteins | sample Neamet71_FD_203152 | JGI IMG/M metagenome (GOLD analysis project Ga0308007, IMG submission 203152) | Marine microbial communities from water near the shore, Antarctic Ocean - #71 | ecosystem: Environmental > Aquatic > Marine > Unclassified | place: Southern Ocean | collected 2014-06-07
TGGTGAGGCAATATCATGGGCATTTAATAGAATTAAAAAAAGAAAAGAAGAAAGAAAAATTCTTATGGTAATTTCAGATGGTGCACCAGTAGATGACTCCACTTTGTCAGTAAATTCTGGAGATTTTTTAGAAAAACATTTAAAGAAAATGGTTAAATTTATAGAAACTAAAAGTGATGTAGAAATTTTAGCTATTGGGATTGGCCATGACGTATCAAGATATTATAATAAAGCTATTAAAATTACAGATGTTCATGAACTTGGTGATGTAATGATTTCTCAGTTAAGTGGGCTGTTTGAAGGTAAGAATAAATTGCACTAAAGATTTAAAAGATTTTTATTTTTCCATTTAATGCTAACTTCTGCACCACTTCTGGTTTTTGAATTTTTACATAGTATATTTGCATAATTTTTTTCAAGCAATGTTTTTCCAATAAAAATTCCAAGCCCCAATCCAGATTTTGATTTATTCAAAGATTTAAAAGATTTAATATAAGGTTCACCAATTTTACGTAATACATCACTTGGATAACCTTCACCATCATCTTCAATTATAATTTCTGTAAATAAGTTGTTACTTTTTATACTTATGAAAACTTTGTTTTTTGAAAATTTATTTGCATTTCCAATAAAATTTCTCAATCCATAAACAATCTCAATAGATTTAGTAATATTTAATGGATTAGAATTTTGATCATAGTTTATGATAAACTCTTTTTTACTTATCCCTTCAAAAGATTTTACAATCTCTTTCACATAATCCGCAATTGATAGGTCCTTATCTATAAAATTATCTTCAATAGTAGGATTTAATGTTAATTTTTTTAATATTTCACTGCATCTATCTATTTGATTAGCTAACAATTCAATATCCTTTTTAACTTCTTTATGGTCTTTAAATTGTTTTAATAAATCTGTTGATATAATTTTTATTGTAGAAAAAGGTGTTCCTAAAGAATGTGCAGCAGCAGCTGCTTGTCCACCAAGTGACAAAAGCTCATTCTCTTTTGCCATAATTTCTTGCATTTTATTCAATGCTTCTTTTCTTAGTCTAGATTCTATCCCAAATGTTAGTGCGAAATAATTTAAGAAAATTAAAGCAATAACAAGTGAGGTGGGAATTGAATAATAATAATAGGTATCAACGTGAAAATGCTCATTAACTGGATAAGGCAATGATTGGTTAAAAAAAGTAAGAAACACAATAACTAATAAAGTAATTATAACCAATAACGAATTACTTCTAAATCCTAAGTTCAACGAAGAAAAAATAGCAGGTATTATTAAAAAAATTGAAAAAGGATTTGCAATACCACCAGTTAAATAAATTAAACAACTTAACTGCAAGATATCAATTAAAAGAAAAGAAAAGGCTTCTTTATCCAACAGTTGAGTTCTTTGATGAATGTACACTAGATATAAATTACTTATTATACCTATTAAAATTATCAAATTTTCTAAAATTAAATTAAACTTAAAACTGAAGATAAAATATATTATATTTATAGTCATTAGCTGTCCAATAATAGCAATCCATCTTAAATTAATGTATGTAGATTTTTTTAAAGAAAAATATTTTGAAGTTTCGAAAAACTTCATTATTAAATATCTAGATTTTGAACATTTATTGCATTTGAAACAATAAAATCTTTTCTTAATGCCACATCATTACCCATTAAAGTATGAATAAGAAGTTGGTCTTTTTTTAAATCTTTCGAATATTGAACTTGTAATAAGTTTCTTGTTTCAGGATCAAGTGTAGTGCTCCATAATTCATCTGGGTTCATTTCACCCAATCCCTTGAATCTTTGAATGCTCATTTTTGACTTTTCTTCATCATAAATTTTTGTGAATTCTTTAGTGCCTTTTTTTATTTTCTTTAAGTCTTTACTGTGACTTAAAATATAATCTTCTAACTCTTTTTCATCTTTTATATATATTCCTTTAGTACCTTTGTTGATTTTAAATAATGGTGGTTGAGCAAGATACACATGTCCATTTTCAATTAATTTATTAAAAGGTTTATTATTAAAAAATGTTAGCAGTAAAGCTCTAATGTGAGATCCATCAACGTCAGCATCTGTCATTATGATAATTTTTCCATATCTCAAATCTTTTAAATCTAAAACTTCTGTTTTAGGATCTAAACCTAGAGCATTAATAAGGGTTACAATTTCGTTAGAAGATATCATTTTTGACAATGCTTTAGTTCTATGTTCACTTCCATCTCTATTACTATTTTTTTTGATAGCTACTTCTTCCACATATGTATTAAGAATTTTACCTCTTAGTGGTAAAACTGCTTGATTAGATCTATTCCTTCCTTGCTTAGCTGAACCACCAGCAGAATCTCCTTCGACTATAAATAGCTCAGTTCCCTCTTGTTTTCCTATTTGGCAGTCTGCTAATTTTCCAGGTAGTCCACTTAATTCTAGGGCTCCCTTTCTCCTTACATTCTCTCGTGCTTTTCTAGCAACGTCTCTTGCAAGAGCTGCCTGCATTACCTTTGCTAAAATAATTTTAGCAGTACTGGGGTTTTGGTCAAACCATATTGATAGTTTTTCACTAACAATATTTTCTACTACCATTCGTACTTCAGACGAGACTAATTTATCTTTTGTTTGAGAGGAAAATTTTGGATCTGGTATTTTTGCAGATATGACACAAGTGAGACCTTCTTTAATATCATCTCCAGAAATACTCAATTTATTTTTTTTTAATAGATTGTGTTCTGTTGCATATTTGTTAATTACTCTAGTTAATGCACTTCTAAACCCTAGTAAGTGAGTGCCACCATCTTTTTGATAAATATTGTTTGTATAAGGATAAATATCCTCTCCATAACCTGCATTCCATTTTAATGAACATTCAATTTCAATATTTTCTTTTTTACCCTCAATATAAATCGGTTTTTTGAATAAATCATTTCCTGTTTTATTTAAAAGTTTTTCTCTTTTTTCATCTAAAAAATCTACAAATTCTAAAACACCACCATCAAATTTAAATATTATTATTTTTTCTTTTTTTTGGTTTAAGTCATTAACTGTTATTTTTATTCCTTTATTCAAAAATGCTAGTTCACGCATTCTTTTAATTATTATATTTGGAGTAAATTTTATTGAAGAAAATATTTTTTTTGATGGCAAGAATGTTATTTGTGTACCAGTTTCTTTTGATTTTCCTATAACTTTAAGTGGTGCTTTTGAATCCCCATCTTTAAATTCTATAAAATATTTATTTCCATCTCTATCTATTTCTAATTTTAATTTTTCCGATAATGCATTTACAACAGAAACTCCTACACCGTGTAAACCACCGGATACTTTATAAGAATCATGATCAAATTTTCCTCCTGCATGAAGTTGTGTCATAATAACTTCTGCTGCAGAAATTTTTTCTCCTTTGTGCATATCAACAGGTATTCCTCTACCATCATCTCTAACAGTAATGGTTCCATCAGAATTTATTTTAACTTCTATATTCTTGCAATGTCCTGCTAAAGCTTCATCTATAGAGTTATCTACAACTTCATAAACCATATGGTGCAAACCTGTTCCATCATCAGTATCACCAATATACATTCCAGGTCTTTTTCTAACTGCCTCAAGTCCTTTTAAAACTTTGATGGAGTCAGCCTGATATGTAGAATTATTTTTCATATTTTTGTAATGGAAATTAGATGACTATAACATTTTTACAAAAATGTTAAAGATAAAAAAACTAAATTGAATTGTTAACAGAGGAAGTCTAAAATTTAATTAAATATGACAATAATTATTGACTGTGGTATAGAGAAAAGAAAGTTATAAATAATAAGTGCATGTTTATTCTAAAAAGATATACAAAATTTTATATAGATAATGGATTCTCTAAAACAATTTTAAGACTTTTTAGGGCACCAATTAGACGTGTTAAAAAAAAATTTTTTAAAAAAAAAGATTATCCACACTTATCATTAAAAAGTTCAAAAGAAAGATTCGATTTTATTTATAAAACTAACTTTTGGGGGTCAACAGAAAGTCTCTCTGGTGGTGGCTCGGAAATTAGAAATACTGAAAATATAAGAAATCAGATTAAAAATATAATTAATAAATATAATATAAAAAAAATTTTAGACGCACCATGTGGGGATTTCAATTGGGTTAAACTAATTATAGACGATCGACTAGAATATATCGGAGCAGATATTGTTGAAAATTTAATTTTAAAAAATATAAATGATTATAAAAGCAAAAATATCAGTTTTGCTACATTAGATATAACAAAAGACAAATTGCCAGATGCTGACTTAATGCTATGTCGAGATTGTTTAATACACTTATCAAATTTAAGTATAAAAAAATTTATTCAAAACTTTAAAAATAGTAAAATTAAATATCTATTATTAACATCCTATGAAGCAAAAAAAGATGAGTTTAGTCATAAAAACAAAGATATTCAAGATGGAGATTATAGATCCATTAATTTACTTAAACCTCCATTTAGACTACCTAATCCATTACTAAAAATTTTAGATAAAGATGAACACGAACATCAAAATTTGCTGTGCTACCTTTATATGTATAGCAAAGATCAATTAATGAATTTACATTTAGATTAATTTATCATTGTAAGTGAATGCTTTTACACACTTGCTGTAAATAATAGTGGCGGAGAGAGTGGGATTCGAACCCACGGTACCTGTGAGGGTACACACACTTTCCAAGCGTGCGCCTTAAACCGCTCGGCCATCTCTCCATTTTTTTAAAAACCTGGCTATATTTTTTTTTTGTCTATTAATAAATCTCTTTATAATATTAAATTTTTTGTCTCTTTTGGCTAAAATTGGATAATTTTTTAAATGTGACCACATTCTTTTATTCTCAAATTCTGCCCATTCACATTCAGATGCTGACAGACAAAAAATATTTTCTTTTTTACAAATTAAAGAAAGCATACTCTGGTCATGTCTATGTTCAATGAAATTTGGATGATTTTTTTTCACAGATGGGCTGTCATCTATTAAGTTAGTTACATTAAGAGCTTTTTTCCAATTATTCAAAATTTCTTTAGTATAAATATTGTTTTTAAAAAACATAGTACCTGACCAAACTTGTTCTGTTTTTAAAATATCTGAATTATCATCTATATTGAAATATTCCCAGGCATCTGCTTTGGTATACTGGTTTTCATAATAAATCTGAAATTTATATTTATTTTGAATATTAAATTTTGGATCAGAGTACTTGAAAGCTAATATATTTTTTTTATCTGTAATTTGTATGTATTCTTTTAGTCTTTCTCTACCATTTGGATTAAAAATACATCCAATATCAGAATATTGTAAAATTGAATTTTCAGGTATTTTATCTAGATAAGATAAAATTATTTCAGCCTTCCAACTACCATAGCCGTATAATCTTTTTTGGCCTTTATTAAAGATAGATTGCATTTGTTTTTGCTTTTCAAGACTTAAATCTTTCCAATCAAAAACTTTTACCTCATCATAAAATTTTAATTCATGAGATTGTTTAATAAATCTATTTACACTTAGTTTTAAATCAGGGCTAGCAAATGAGCATAAATATACTTTCGATAATCTACTTTCCTTCATAAAATTTCCATGGCCAAGTAGTAAAATTAGTATGTTTTCTAAACCAGAAAGATAAATATCTTTCAGCTAAAAATGCATACAATCTTTGAGTATCATAACCTTGAAGATTCTTAAATCCAAAAATTTTTTCACATCTCATGAGCCAAGGAAATAGAGCATTAAACCAACTGTTTGCTACTTCTGGTGTTGCGATGAACATAATGTGAGGGTGAAAATTATTTGATATATTGATATGATTTAAAAACTCGTCTCTATCTTCCTCTGGTAATAAATTTGCTGCTTTAGAAATAATCCCATATCCATGGTGCATATCAAAATGTAATTTTATTGAGTGCTTATCTTTATTAAAAAAAATTGAAGGATCTTGAATTAAATTTTTAAAGCCTCTTTTTAACATTTTCATTTTTTTTGCACCTCTAAGACTTATAGGGTCACATATTATTGAATCATACTTTTCATATTCTTCAGGAACATTTTCTAAAAAATGATTATTATAATTAAATTTATCAATATTCTCATTTATGGAGCTTTTTTTAATCCAAAAACGTCTTTTTTGACAAAAACCAATCCAATTTGAACTTTCTAAATTGAGTTGATTTTTCCAATACCAATAATGAAAGGCTAGTTCTGAATAATGCTGTTCTTTAAAAAATATATTATCTTTTGTATTGCAGGAAGTATAATTATTTGGAACTGGATCCAGTCCAACCCATCCTGCTCTATAATTAGTTTTATTAATAAATTTTATTTCCTTGTTTGTTACACAATACATTATTAATTTTTTCATATATAATTTCTAGTATAATATATTATTTAAATTAAAAATGAAAAAACAAATATACGATTGTATCACTTTTTACCAGGGTAATTTATTATTTGAAATGAGATTCAATATTTTAAAAGATATTGTTGATTATTTTGTTGTTTGTGAAGCTAATAAAACTCATACCGGTCAGTATAAGGAATATAATTTCGATAAAAGTTTTTTATCTAAGTATGGAGAAAAAATTATATATATTCAGGTAGATGATTTACCTAATATTAAAATTAAAGGCAAAAAAGATTATCAATTACTTAAAATTCAAATGGAAAATTTGTTCAGGGGGATTGTAAAAGCTAAAGATGATGACTTAATAATTTTTTCTGATGAGGATGAAATTCCAAACCCATTAGCAATTTCTCATTTTAAAAAAAATGATTACAAATTTGGTCTTTTTCTTCAAAATATGTACTATTATAAACTTAATATCCTTGGACTTGATGAGGGTGATGGAGATTGGGCAGGATCTAGAATTTGCCAAAAAAAATATTTAAATTCTTTTTTTGATTTTAGAATTTTAAAAAAAAAAAATATCAAGTATCCATTTTGGAGAATTGACAAGGAAAAGAGCATTCAACTGATTGATAATGGTGGTTGGCATTTTACCTATCTGATGACCCCAGATGAGATATCAAAAAAAATTGAAAATATGGCTCACACCGAGTTTAATAAAGAAAAATTTAAGAACGTGGATAAAATTAAAGAAAATATAAATAATCTTATAGATCCTTTTGATAGAAATTTGAGATTAAAAAAAGTAGAAATAGATAATAATTACCCTGAATATTTAGTACAAAACATTGATATATATAAAGATTGGATTTTAGATTGATACCCATAACCAAACCTTCTTTAGACAAAAATGATTTAAAACATATTAAAAATGTTTTATCGTCAAAAATACTCACAGATGGTTTTTATCAAAAAAAATCAGAAGATATTATAAAAAATTATATAAATTCAAAATTCGTTGCAGTAACACATAGCTGTACTGCTGCTCTTGAAATTACTGGCATCTTAATAAATTTAAAAGAAGGTGATGAGGTAATATTACCCTCTTATGGTTTTGTTTCGATTGCTAATGCAATTGTTTTAAGAGGTGCAAAACCAGTTTTTGTGGAAATTAATCCTGAGGATTTAAATATCTCTTATAACGATATTAAAAATAGAACTACAAACAAAACAAAAGCTATTTACGTAATCCACTACGCTGGCAATGCTTGTGAAATAGAAAAAATATCACAATTTGCCAAATCCAAGAAAATATTTTTGATTGAGGATGCAGCACATGCGTTCCTTGGCAAATATAAAAATAAATTTTTAGGAACTTTTGGTGATATTGGTGTCTTTAGCTTTCATGAAACCAAAAATATTGTTGGAGGTCAAGCTGGATGTATTTCTATTAATAATTCAAAATTGATTAAGAGAGCTAATTACATTTTAGATAAAGGAACCAACAGAAGAAATTTTATAAAGGATTATAAAAAAAAAATAATATCCTCTAAAAATAATAAAAAATTCTACAGCTGGGTTGATTTAGGCTCAGAATATAGGGCCCCAGAATTGAGCAGTGCACTATTGTACTCCCAACTACTTAAGGTTAAAAAAATACAAAATATAAGAAAAAAAAATTGGAATATTTTCAAAAATCTAATAGATAAATTGGATAGCAATAATTGTTATTTAATTAAATCAAATAAAAAATCAATTAGTGCTTATCATATTCTAGCATTAATATTCCACACAACTAAACTTGCTAATGATTTTAAAAAAGTTTTTCAAAACAAAAAAATTGCTGCAACATTTCACTATGTTCCTCTTCATCAATCTAAAATGGGTAAAAAATTTTGCAACTATAGACTTCCTTTGACTGAAAATATTTATAGTAGGGTTGTTAGGTTACCTCTGTATTCTGAAATGTCCAAAAAAGAAATAACAAAAATCTCCTCATTAATTAAAAGCTTTTTGATTAAAAAATAGTACTTACTAGCTAAAAATAAAATATTTAATATTGTTCTTTGCTATCGTAACCTTTTCATTAAGGCACATCATTGAAAAGTTTTTAGGATATTTATGATCCATTATTTTAGACTTTTTGTTATTTATTTTTTTCCACTTATACTTTTTGTAATATGGTTCAATTTTTTTTTCACATATTAGCATTGAATGTAGTTTTGATTTTTTTATAACGTTTTCTATTAAACTTGAAAGTTTATGTGCAATTTTTTGTTTTCGTTGTTTTTTTGCAACAATAAGAGTGTCATAATATAAATATTTTCTTTGCTTTTTTTTTAATAAAAAATTTCTTTTTCTCAGCAAAACATATCCAACTAATTTTTTTTTTAAATAAGCCAGGTTGTGAATGTCATTTTGTTTAATATGTTCATTAAACCAATTTAACTGTGAACTAATTCCATACTTCCAATGAGTATTTTTTAATTTGCATATACTCAGAATTTCATTTTTTTTTAATTTTTTTGTTAAAGTGGCTTTAAGTAATAATTCCTTCATATTATCTAATTTTTATTACAACTGCTATATTTTTTAAATACAAAACTTTTATTTGTCTTTTATAAATTTCACAAAATTTTTCAAACCCTATATACGATTGTATACTTATATTCTTATTTTCATTAACTATATCATCGAAAATTATAATGCCTTTTATATTTAATAATTTATAACTTTCGATGGCATCACTCAAGATATCCTCACCATTATGTGAGCCATCTATATAAATTATATCAAAGAAAAATTTTTTTTTTAATATTTCTCTTAAGGCTGTAACAGAATCATTTTTAATTTTATTAAATTTATATCCCTTTAAATTTTCATCAAATCTTTTTTCTACTTCATCAAAATTTACATTCAAAGATTCTGAATTAATATTGCTTTGTTTCCACAGGTCTATTGTTGTTACTTTTGAATTTGGATAGTTATATAATATGTTTAGTGCAGATAAACCTTCGTAGGACCCAATTTCTAAATATGAAAAATTCTTAGTTAAATCATTTGGTAAATAATGACAAAATATTTCAATATTATTTAAAAACCACTTCTGTGTAAAACTTTTGGATTCAATAAAATCTTCAAAATTTTTTTTTAAGTCTTTGTACTTTTTATTAATTTTTTTTTTTAGCAGTCTTGATCTAATTATGACAAGGAAATTTTTTAATTTAAATAAAGTTAATTTTATTTTTAACATTTTATTTTTCTTTATTGATTTTTAATACACCTATAAATGCTTCTTGTGGTATTTCAACTTTTCCAAACTGTTTGCCTCTAGCTTTACCTTTTTTCTGTTTATCTAATAGTTTTCTTTTTCTATCTCTAGCACCACCACCATGAATTTTTGTTAAAACATCTTTTTTAAAGCCTTTGATAGTCTCCCTCGCTATAATTTTACCTCCTATAGCTGCTTGAACTGGAATCATAAAATTGTGTCGTGGGATTAAATCTTTTAATTTCTCACATACTTCTCTTCCAACTGTTTGTGCAAAATCTTTATGAACCATCATTGATAGTGCGTCAACTGGTTCAGCGTTTACTAAAATCCCAAGTTTTACTAAATCTCCTTCTCTATGATCTATGATCTCATAATCAAAACTTGCATAACCACTAGTCATTGATTTAAGTCTATCATTAAAATCAAACACAACTTCGTTTAGAGGAATTTCATAATTTAAAACTGCTCTATTACCTGAATAACTTAAGTTTGTTTGTACTCCTCGTTTATCCTGACAAACCTTTATAATTGCTCCTAGATATTGATCTGGTGTAATAATTGTTGCTTTAATCCAAGGCTCTTCAATAAATTTGATTAGAGTAGGTTCTGGTAAACTTGAAGG
>Ga0308007_10001498_pt1 | contig 10258 bp, 11 predicted proteins | sample Neamet71_FD_203152 | JGI IMG/M metagenome (GOLD analysis project Ga0308007, IMG submission 203152) | Marine microbial communities from water near the shore, Antarctic Ocean - #71 | ecosystem: Environmental > Aquatic > Marine > Unclassified | place: Southern Ocean | collected 2014-06-07
TAGCTTTATGGATGAGGACAATCCTGGATTAGTTTTTAACATTTCATTTTATTTTTTTAATAACAAGATCAAATATATCTTTTTCTAGATCACGTGAGTTTTCAGAGGAATCAAAAAGATAATAATCTTTATTATTTTTTACTTTATTTACGTAAGCATATTGAGCTTTTTTATAAAAATTAAATTTTAGTTTATCAAATTTATTTAATTTTTTTCTTTTATTTATTCTTGAATATATTGTTTTAAAGTTAGCTTTGAGAACTATTGTTAAATTTGGCCTAAGTCCTTTTAAAATATAGTTTTGATTCATATTGTTAAAATCATTGTTAATTTTATTACCTATTACTTGATAGGCATAAGTTGATTCAGTAAACCTATCACATATGACAATTTGTTTATTTTTTTTTGCACTTAATAATAATTTTTTTACATGTTCATTTCTAGCGGCGCACATAAGGTAGTAATCAGTAAGTTTGTCAAATTGATTTGAATTTTTAGAAAAAATTAAACGTCTAATCTTCTCCGCCGTAAAGGTACCACCTGGTTCTCTGGTCTTAATAGTGTAAATTTTTTTTTTTTTTAATTTATTATAAAGTTTTTTAATTTGAAAACTTTTACCTGTTCCCTCTACTCCCTCGAAAACAATAAAATAGAATTTTTTTTTTTTACGCATCTCCCCAAATCATATAATTAAAGGATGTTAAAAGACTTAGTAAAAAATTAATTTTTTTAACTTTTTCAACGGCATAAACTGGAACGGTTCTAAGTAACTCTTTTTTGTTGTAAATTTTAATTAAAGCAATTTCTTCATCTTTTTCGATAGGAGTTTGCACGGGTCCGCTATACTCTAAAAATACATCAAAACTATTTAAGTCTTTTTTATTAATTGTAATGTACACATCCTCTTTAGTAAAACCTTTGGTAAATTTATTTTTACCGAGCCATGTTTCAATTTCAAAAGAAGGGTTTTCTTTTTTTGATATTTCATACGTTTCTGAATTGGTAAGCCCCCATGATAATAGTTTTCTAGACTGTTGTGTTCTAGCAGATACACTTTTAAATCCACTGCCAACGGCTATAAGCCTGCGAGTTTTTTTTTTTATAGAACTTGCAAGAGAATATTCCTCAACAACAAGGTGGCCTGTTTTAATCCCGTCCACACCTATGTTTTTAAATAGTAATGAATTTCTGTTACTTTGCGTAATTGGATTTCCACCAGTTCGCTCCCATGTGAATTCTGTTTCTTTAAAATATTCATAATAATCAGGATAGTTTTTTATTAAATACTTTGACATAAGGGCAATATCCCTAACTGTTGAATAGTTATCAGGATTATTTATTCCAGATGTGTTTGCAAAATTTGTGGATTTCATGCCTATTTCTTTTGCTTTATCATTCATTAACGAAACAAAATTTTCTTCTGTACCGGCAACACCTTCGGCAAGTGCAACGCAGGCATCATTGCCTGAGGCAATTATTATACCTTTTAATAAGTTTTCTATGGTTATTTCGTCGTTCACCATTATAAACATAGAAGAATAACCAGCTTGAGACATTCTCCAAGCTTTTTCAGAAATCGTAACCTTGTCGTCTAAAGAAATCCGATTATTAGTTAGTAGGTCAAAAGCTACAATGGCTGTCATTATTTTAGTCATGGAAGCCGGATGTATACTGTGATCAGGCTGGAGCTCGTAAAGAACTTTATCAGACTGAAAATCTACAAGTATTGCAGTTCTTGCTTTGATATCTGGATTAGACAGGGCTAAATTATTCGATAATAAAAGAACAATTAAAAAAATTTTATGGAAATTATTCATTAATTTTTATATCTAAATCTTCGTAATTTGAATCACTTAGAACAATGTAATCATTTTTAAGTTTATTTATAGTATTATATGGGCCCATCAATAATTCATAGGATGTACTGTTTCTTCTGTTTATATATATTAATTGATAATTAGAGTTCGTTAAAATAGTTACTAGTCTTTTTTTTAATAATTTTGCTGATTCTAGATTGTAAAAATTAGCGACTAAGATTGAGTAATTTTTTGGTTTTATTTTTTTTGCTTTTTTATTTTTGGACAGATTGTTTATGTTAATTTTTGTTATAGGAGCCTTATTTGCTATTTTTTTTTCAATATTTTCAGTGATAGCTTTTTTAGCTATAAATGATTTGTTTAATTTGATTTCATTAATTTCGACATATGGAAAATCTAGATTAAGATCTAAAGTTCTAGCAAGATTACGGGAAATCGAAATTTTATAGAAATTATCATATTTGATTTTTTTTTCTACAATGGTTTCTACGAATATTTTATTATACGGGTTGGTTATTCTAATTTTTGTCCCTACTATTAATCTGTCATGGGAAACGGAAAAATTATTTTTTTCTAGACTTTCAAAAGATTGTTTTTCTACGAGAGCAAAACCTTTAGCGGTGTGTGTAAAACTATTTTTACCAGTAAATGAACTGTTAATACATGAGGTTAATAATAGTAAAAAAAATATTTTATATTTCATTTTTTAAATTATTTTTTAAGGTACAGACAGCAAGAGCAAATCTTAAGGATCGATTCCAATTTAAAATTTTGTCATAGTTAGAAAAAACTAAATAAGCTGGTGTGTATGTGTTTGCACCAGGTATTATATCTATATCAGGGGTTATAATAGCTGCGTATAAATTTTTATCAATTTTAATATCGTTATAATTTTTAATATATTTTTTGAAATACATTACTTTTTTTTTGTTTTTAATATTTCCGGCTGAAGAATTTAGATATTTATTTGGAATATTTTTATTTAGTTTAATTTTTACAAAACATGGGGTGTTTTTATTCCATCCAATTTTATTAAGGTAGTTTGCTGCAGAAGCAAAAGAGTCTTCGGTCTGTTTTAGTTCAATGGTTCTATTGTTATTATAATCAATTGCGTAATTTTGAATTGTTCTTGGCATAAACTGAAAGTTTCCAAAAGCTCCCGCCCAAGAACCGAATAATATTTTTTTATCTATAATTTCTTGATCTACAAGTTTAAGTAATATTATTAATTCTTTTGTAAAAAATTCACTTCTCCTTTTATCGAAGCTCAAGGTACTTAATGAAGAGACAATATCCATTTTACCCAAATACTTACCAAAATTAGTTTCGATACCCATAAGAGCTAATAATAATTCTTTCTCAATTAAAAATTCTTTTTCAATTTTATCTATAATAGATTTTTCTTTTTTGTATAAAGCTATTCCCTTTTTAACTTTGTTTTTATTCGTTCTTTTTTTGATGTAGGTATATGTATCTTCATAAAATTCAGGCTGGTATCTATCGTACTCAATAACTTTTGGCAAAAATATAGCATTTGACATCACTTCTTCTACAACTTTATTGGAAATTCCAGATTTAACAGCTTGCGTTTTGAAATTTTTTACCCATGTGTTGAAATCAGAATTACTTCCAAAAGCACTAAATTGTAAAAAAGATAGTAAAAGCAAGAAATAAATACTTATTAGTTTTTTTAGCATTTTTTTAAGTAACATAAAAAAAAAGACAAGACTAGATTGAATAAATATCCATATTGTTATTTATCTATATTGATAGTATTAAGTGCTAATTACTTAAGGAGAGGTGGCTGAGCGGTTGAAAGCACTGGTCTTGAAAACCAGCAAAGGGGCAACTCTTTCGTGGGTTCGAATCCGACCCTCTCCGCCATTATTTAATTTTGTGACAACTCAACAAGTTTAATATTTTTGCATCATCAAAAGTAGTAATTGGAATTTTATTTAAATAAAAATTACTAATATCCTCATCATTGCAATTTAAAAAAATATCAAGTTTTCTTAACTCGATATGCGACAGGGTGTTAATAATACTTGAAACAAATGATGTTAATAATAAATCCATCTCTTTAGTGCCTCTATAAGCAGAGCGATATATAATTTTTTTTTTTAATGATTCTAATTCATTCATTGCAAAATCTATTATACATTAAGAAATGAACTTAATTAATAAAAAAAATTTTTTATTTGAAGATGTGTCAGTTATTGAGGGCGTTGGTAAAAAATTATCAATATATCTAAAAAAAAAAAAAATTGAAAAAGTTAATGATTTACTTTGGAACCTACCCTACTCATTTACAGATAGATCTGAAATAGTGACTCTAAATAAACTTGAAGTTGGAAAAGTTTTCACTATTAAAATTAAGGTTCTGAAATATAATTTTCCAAGAATGAGGAACTTGCCAAGTAAAGTATTTTGTAAAGATGAATTTGGCGAAATAGATCTTGTATTTTTTAATAGTAGAGAGGGTTATATACGTAAAATATTACCATTAAATGAGTGGATTGCTGTAAGCGGTAAGGTAAATTTTTTTAGAAAAAAATATCAAATTACAAATCCTACTTATGTGGAAAAAATTAATCAGATTGAACTAGTAAATAAAATTGTTCCTAAATATTCTTTAACTGAGGGGTTGTCCGAAAAAATATACTCAAAAATTATTGAAAAAGTATTTGATAAAATTCCTGACATAGACGAATGGCATGATAAAATTTTCATTAAAAAAATGAATTTTTTAAACTGGAAAGATTCAATTAAAAAATTACACAATTCTAAAATTCAAAAGGACTTAAACTCTAACTATTTAAAAAGGCTTGCTTATGATGAAATATTTGCAAATCTTCTTTTTCACTCAAATAATAGAAATAAAATTAAAAAAGTAAAAAAAAATAAAAAAATTTTTAAAAAAAATTATTCAAATATACTTACCAAATCTTTACCTTATCAACTTACAGGGGGACAAAAAGAAATAATAAATGAAATTGAGATTGATTTAAATTCTCCACAACGAATGTTTAGAATACTGCAGGGTGATGTTGGTTCTGGAAAAACTATTATTTCAATAGTCGCAGCTTTAGATGCTATTGAGTCAGGTTACCAATGTGCATTAATGGCGCCTACAGGGATTCTAGCAGAACAACATTATATTTTGTTTAAAAAACTTATTGAAAACACAAGTTTGAAAATTAATTTCTCTCTTTTAACTGGAAAGACAGACCCGAAAAAAAGAAAAGAAATTTTAGAAAACTTAAGAAACAAAAAAATTAATTTCTTAATAGGTACACATGCTTTATTTCAAAAAACAATTAATTTTAAAAAGCTTGGTCTAGTAATTATTGATGAACAACATAAATTTGGTGTACAGCAGAGAATTAACTTTGCAAAAAAAGGTGGATCAAATTGTGACATCCTATTGATGTCCGCAACACCAATACCAAGAACAATGATGATGTCAATCTATGGAGACATGGACACTTCAAGACTTACTGAAAAACCAATACAAAGAAAAAAAATTGTTACATTGAGTAAACCTGAAAATAAAATTGATGATCTTTGGCCGTTTATAAAAAGAAAAATCAATCAACAGGAACAAATTTTTTGGGTCTGTCCTTTAATAGAAGATTCTAATAAGTTGGACTTCTCATCAACATCAAGATTATTTGAGTTGCTTAATAAGAAGTTTAATAAAAAAGTTGGTATTATTCATGGCGCTTTAGATCAGGCTCAAAAAGAAAAAGTATTAAAGGAATTTTTAAACAATAAGATTTCAATTCTTGTTTCTACTACTGTCATTGAAGTTGGAATAGATTTCCCTAATGCGACAGTAATTGTTGTTGAAAATGCCAATAAATTTGGTTTAGCACAACTCCATCAACTGCGAGGAAGAATAGGACGTGGATCTAAACCAGGAACTTGTATTCTAATGTTCAAAAATCAATTAAGCCAAAATGCTAAAAAAAGAATTCAGATTTTGAAAGCATCAGATGATGGATTTTTTATTGCAGAAGAAGACATGAAGCTAAGAGGTTATGGAGATATAATTGGATTCAAACAAAGTGGCGTAAAATTATTTAAAATAGCTGACCCCGTGCATCATGAAAATTTATTTAAATTGGCAGAGAAAAATATTAATGAATTGAATGATCTTGAGTTAAATCAACCTAAGTATAATTTCTTACTAAAGTTGTTTGATAAAGTAGATTTAATTAGCGAGGAAGGAATATCATCATAAAAAACTATGATGATGTTCCTGCAGAAACAATAAATCTAGAAGCCTCTTCAAAGTTCATGTCTAAGTACTTTAAGTCTTTTTTAGGCACCATTAACAAAAAACCACTTGTTGGGTTTGGTGTTGTTGGAACAAAAACATTTACTAAATCTTCATTCGTTTTATTTGAAATTTCACCTTTATTTTCTTTCGTAGCAAAACCAACAACCCAAATACCTTTTCTGGGGTATTCAAGAATAACAACACTTTTTTTATTTCCTTCTGATTGAGTAAAACTTTCAGTTAATTGTCCAACTGCAGAATATATAGTTCTTAATATTGGAATTTTTTTTAATATATTATTAAATAATTCTAAAAATTTTCTACCCAAAAAAGATAAAGACAGCCATCCAATAATTGTTATTATGATTATCGTAATCAATATTTCAATTCCTGGAATATCAAATGGTAAGTAGCTGTTAGGATTAATTGTTTTTGGCAAAAAACCAGAAGATATTTTGATTACAAATAAAGACAGGTAGATAGTGATGCCTATAGGTATGAGTACGATAGCTCCAGTTATGAAGTAATTTCTTAATCTTACAAGTGTTGGTTTTTTAACTTTAGTAGACATTATTGATAGCTAGAATAAACAATAAAAATTAACAATAAAATAAAAATTGCAATTAAAATTTTATTATTTAAGATCATAAAAATAATTATTATATGATTCAAGACATAAATAGAAGAAAATTTATTGAGTTATTTGGCTATGGATGCTGTGGTTTGATACTACCATCTTGCTCAACAGTTCCAATTACAGAAAGACGTCAACTATCAATTTATCCCGAAGGTTCCATAAATAACTCAGCAGCTAGAGCTTACGAGCAATTTAAGTCAAAAAATAAATTAATTACTGAGGGTAAGCAAATAGACTCAATTAAAGATATTGGAAAAAGAATAGAATATGCAGTTTCAACTTTCTTTTTAAAAGATACTGGTAAGGACCCAACAAGTAATTTTCAATGGGATTATATTTTAGTTGATAACGATAAAGTAAAGAATGCATGGTGTATGCCTGGTGGAAAAATTGCCATCTATACAGGCATATTAAAAATAACCCAGAATGATAATGCGCTAGCCGCGGTCATGGGTCATGAGATAGCACATGCTGTGGCTAAACATTCCGTGGAAAGAGCTAGTCAAGCTTTAACGGTTAACATAGGCACTCAAGTTGCTGACATATTTTTAGGTGGAGCAATTAATAGAACAAGAAGTAGTGTTGGAAAGGCTAGTGGTATGGATATTTTTCAGCTAGGTATTTTTAATCCATTTGGAAGAAAACAAGAAACTGAAGCAGATTATTTAGGTTTAATTTTTTCTTCTTTAGCTGGATATGACATCAGGGAAGCATCTAAACTTTGGGAAAGAATGGCAGAAAGTAACAAGGGGAAAGAACCACCTCAATTTATGAGTACACATCCTTCAAGCAAAAATAGGATAATAAATTTAAATAATTGGGCTACGGAAGTTATTGTTAAATATCCTCCAATAAAAAGAGTTTGATAATGGTGAGCCCTGATGGACTCGAACCATCGACAGCTTCCTTAAAAGGGAAGTGCTCTACCAACTGAGCTAAGGGCCCTAAATAAAATTTGTTTTATATATAAAATTGAAAGAATTCAAACAAAAAAATTAGATTAATTAAAACATATCTATATATTTATTGTAGAAGTTATTAAATGTTCCTTTTTTAATCTCTTTTCTTATTTCAAGCATAAATTGTTGATAAAAGTTTATATTATGAAGAGAAATTAACATTGAAGCTAGTATTTCATTGGCTTTAATCAAATGGTTTAAATAGCTTTTAGAATATAAGTTTAGATTTCTGATTGAAACATTTATATCAAGAGGAGATTTATCATTTTGATATTTAGAGTTTTTCAGGTTAACTTTGCCGCTCCATGTAAAAGCAAGTCCAGTTCTTCCTGACCTTGTCGGCATAACACAATCAAACATATCTATACCACTTTTAACCGCACCAAGAATGTCAGAAGGTGTACCTACACCCATCAAGTACCTTGGTTTGTTTTTGGGCATATAGTCGACTGTATCATTTAAAATATCAAACATTTTATCTTGGGGCTCACCTACTGCCAAGCCACCCATCGCATAGCCATCAAAGCCGACAGAAACAAGTTTATCTAGACTATTTAATCTTAAATCTTTGTCCAAACCACCTTGCACAATCCCGAAGAGAGCTTTAGTTTTATCGTTACCAAATTCAATTTTACATCTTTTAGCCCAACTTGTAGAAATTTCAATTGCACTGATTAATTTATCCTTATCCGTAGTTAGTTTGGGGCATTCATCTAAAACCATTAAAATATCGGAGTTAATAGATTTCTGAATTTGAATGCTCTTTTCTGGACTAAGAACAAATTTTTTTCCATCAATATGAGAGGAAAAAACAGCACCTATATTAATGTCAATTTTATTAAGTTTTGCTAGTGACATTATTTGAAATCCACCAGAGTCTGTTAAAATCGGTTTTTGCCAATTCATAAAATTATGCAAACCATTAAAACTATCTAAAATTTCAGTCCCAGGTCTAATCATTAAATGATAGGTGTTGCCCAATATAATCTGGGTTCCAGTGTCGATAATATCTTCTGGAAAAACACCTTTAACAGTACCTAAAGTTCCAACTGGCATAAATGCTGGAGTATCTATCTTCCCTTTTGACGTAGTAATTTGTCCAAGCCTTGCTTTTTCATCTTGAGCAATTAACTCAAATGAAAACTGCAATTTTCTCATCTTGCTTATTTTTTTGATCTAAGGCTGATAATTTTGTCTGGTTCCGCGACAGAACCATTAGAGCCATCTCCCTTTTTAATTTTATCAACAAACTCCATGCCACTTATCACTTTTCCAAATGCTGTATATTGCCTATCAAGATGAGGAGCGGAATCAAAAACAATAAAAAATTGACTGTTAGCACTATTAGGATCTGAAGATCTTGCAGCGGAAAGTACGCCTCTGTTATGAGCTATATCACTAAACTCTGCTTTCAGATCTGGAAGTTCAGATCCTCCAGTGCCAGCTAAAGCTAAATTATATTCAGGCAGATTAGAATTTCCAAATTTTACATCTCCAGTTTGTGCCATAAACCCGTTAATTACTCTGTGGAAAACTACACCGTCATATTTTCCTTCATTGGAAAAAGTTTCAAATCTTTTTACGTGATTTGGTGCTATTTTTGGGTAAAGTTCTATCTCAACATCACCATCTTTTAATTTTAATATCATTTTATTCTCCTCTGCATATGCATTATTAATTATTAGTAATATGATTGTAAAAAAAAATATTATTTTTTTCATTATATTTTATCTTTTATTGATTTAATAACAGATTTTGTAACAAATTTGTTAATATTTCCTTTGAGTTTAGCTATTTCTTTTACAAATTTTGATGAGATTATTTGATTTTCAACGTCAGACATTAGAAAAATTGTTTCAATGTTTCTGTCTAATTTTTTATTCATTCCAGCTAATTGAAATTCATACTCAAAATCTGATACTGCTCTTAATCCTCTTACAATAATAGATGCATTGTATTTCTTGCATAAATTAATTGTTAATGTGTTAAATGGCGTTACAACAATTTTTTTCGCATTTAACTTTAAGTCAGTAAAAAGCGATTTTTTTATTATTTTAATTCTCTCATCAATTGGAAAAAAATAATTTTTATTTTTAGTGTTGGTAGTAGCTACTATTAATCTATCACATAATTTTAATGATTTTTGAATTACATCAGCGTGTCCTAAAGTAATTGGATCAAAAGTTCCAGGATATATTGCAGTTCTCATTATTTCTAATTAATATTATCTTCGATTTTAATAGCAGATACAACTTTTTCTGATCCACTCAATTTTTTAATGGTCACACCTTGTGTGTTTCTACCAGCTGATCTTATTTCTTTAACCGCGCATCTCATAACGCTACCTTTGTCCGTAGACAGAATTATTTCATCATTTTCCTCAACAACAAGTGTAGAGGCAACATCACCATTCCTTGGTGAATTTATTATACTAATAATTCCTTTTCCACCTCTGTTTGTTACTCGGTATTCCAAGAAAGAAGTTCGTTTACCATAACCATTTTCTGTAATTGATAAGATAAATTTATTTAATCCATTTTTAATTTTTATATCTTTTTTTATT
>Ga0308007_10001500_pt1 | contig 10255 bp, 12 predicted proteins | sample Neamet71_FD_203152 | JGI IMG/M metagenome (GOLD analysis project Ga0308007, IMG submission 203152) | Marine microbial communities from water near the shore, Antarctic Ocean - #71 | ecosystem: Environmental > Aquatic > Marine > Unclassified | place: Southern Ocean | collected 2014-06-07
GTTAGTGCCTTCACCAACACCAGCACCAATCAAGGCTGTTGGAGAGGTTAATGCCTTTAAACCTTCCTTAGAAAAAGCTTTTCCTAAGTTTTGCCCGACAGTTGGTCTAAACGCAGCCCCTTTAGTAAGTACCCCCGCCGCCTGAACGCCTTGATCTTGAAAGCTACTAGCAAGAGCATTTTTAGCTGATTGCGTCATGCCAACCGCCCCAGCCTCAGCGGCTCCTAACTTTGCTGCCTCGTTTGCTGCCTGTATTGCTGCTTCCTTTGTTCCATCTATCACCACATCTGATGCTGCGCTACCTAAACCGCCTAGAGCGGAACCTATACCGAATCCAGTAATTCCCGATATAAGCCCTTGTTTAAGATCTCCGGTTGCAGCGAACGATCCTAGCCCAGAGCCTATAGCACCCAAAGCAGTTGCGCTAAGGCCTCCAGCACTAAGAAGTCCTGTGGCTGCGGTTCCAGCAAGGGCAGAGCCTCCTATACCTCCTAAAAGAGGAAGAAGGAACGGCAAGAAAGCTTCTGGCTGACCTGTGTCGGGATTAACAGTCAAAGATCCTGTTGGAGAAAGAGATGCAAGCCCTTCAACCTCTATAGGGTTCATGTGAACCATCATAGAGTCACCATATCTACCTTTAGTGGCTAATAGATTGGCTACACCTTCAAGTTCTTTTGGGTTTTGCTGGTACATTAACTTGTCTCCACTCCAAATAAGTTAAAGCTTACGTCTACTGCGCTGGCGTAAACCTTTACTACGTCTGTTTGATTTAGGCAAATGCCTATAACCACTGTTCTTGTTGTTGATGCCGCTAAGGCTTCGTTGTAAAAAAGAAACTGCTTGTCGTTGGCGCTTGCGCCAGCCACATGAACACTTACTCTAAAGGTGATACCGCTACCTGTTCGGTTGCATATAACCAAAGAGCTTACTGTTGTCTGGGCAAGATTAGGAACCGTGTAAAGAACCGTTACCGTGGTCGCGGCAGGATCTAATTGACCTAAAACTTTAATGACATCAGTCATGACGCGCCCATCAATAGAAACTGGAACCTTCTTACTGCCAAGGAGCCTTCCTTATCAGACTGTGTTTTTGCCAAGCTAACGTCTGTTTCAATCCTATCCAACGCAAACTCCAATGTTCGCCTCGTTATAGCCTCATTGGAAGGGTCGTACTGTAGTCCTGCTGTAGGCAACGGGTTTCTTCTTGCTTCTGTCATTACCTTCTCCCGTCCTGCCTAAGACCAAACCTGAAGCCGCCAAGCCTCCAACCATAGCCAACACCTGTAGATTCAAGCCTTAGAGTTGCGTGTCTTGATCTAACCCTGACATTTGACTGAGTTGTTTGCTCAGTAACTACAGACTCAGACAGCGTGGTCGAATCCTGCAAAGGATAGTTGCTGCCCTTCAGCTTCATGTTAATGCTAACTTCACCATCCCCGCTAAAAGCAAAGTCAGGGACAATCCTGTCAATCATCATAAAGTTTTGACCGTCACCTATCCCTATGTCTCCAGACTCTACAAAGGCTGTCATTGGCGCACCGTCATCGTTGTGACCAACTTCGTGAGAATATAAGTAGTTGTCATCGGAAGACGATATTACTGAGGAAGCAATTGGATCATTCATAACCCCAGAGTCTAACCACGCACCTCTTCCCAGAGTCCCTATAGACCACAAGTTTTCATTGTAGTTGTAAATCACATAGTTGGTTATTTCTGTTGCCCCAATACCTACAGGGTAGAACCATATAATCTCAGAGAAAGCGTTGTTTTCTGCCGCAAAAACCTTGTACGCCTGACTTAAATTCAGGTTAGATAAGACATGATCTTGAACGGAGCAAGCTATCTGTTGAACCGCACCGTTGTAGACGTAGAATCCGCTTTTATCCATAAAGTAGACATTGCCCCTCGCATTTACCGCTGCGTTAGGAGATATCATAGAAATATCAGAACTTATGGTAGTGAATTGGAATATAAAAGGAGCGCCTACAAACCTCATCGAGTGAGTAGAAACGTCTGTCCAGAGTAGTATCTCCTGCCTAGTCTGCACAGCCCCTACAATCTTACTGCCAGAGTTAATTCTGACTCCACCGGCTGTGTTTGTTGCTGTAGGTGTCCAGTCAGTTATAGACTCTTGGTCTGACCACCTAATTAATAGCGGGTCTTGATTTGCAGATCCAATGTTGTTGGCTCCAAAAGCGACTACGTGCTGATCGTTATCGCTGACTAATATTTGCGCGGCAACAGTTGGGCAATTAGAAGCGCCCCCTAACTCTGTAATGTTTACGCCCCTAGTGTTAAGTCCAGAGGAAGAATCCCAGTAATAAATCCCAATGTCTCTAGCGCAAAAAACAAGATCTTCTCCAAAGTTGTCTTGGCTATACAGTCTAAGCTGATCTCCGTCGCCCAAGCCAGAAGCACTACCCCATAGACCTTGACCCCAAGGGTCTGCGCCCCACCCTGCGGCAGCAACAAAGTTAGTTAAGCCTGTATTGACTTGATACTTTCCTACAGTTGAGCCTCCACCATTACCATTATCGCTTGCGCTTGCTGTAACTGCTCCACCAGCAGCGGTAACTGCCAATACTGTGTAAGAGTTTGCGTTAACAATAGTGGCAATCTGATACTCATGATTTATCACAGCAGCATTTATGTTGCCGTTTAGCGTTGCAGCGCCACTAAATGTAACGAAGTCGTTTCTTACAGCTCCATGAGCAGTATCTGTTATGGTCAGTGTACGAGAGTTATTTGTTGCGGCAAAAGTAACATCCCCGGCAGAAGTTGTAAGCCTTAAAGGCGTTACATCGTTAGGGAAAATACCCTCCATAATGTAAAACTTTAAGTGGGTTCCAATTCCAATAAACTTAACGTCAGTTAATGTGGCCCAAGCAAATATTGAACGACACATCCCCAGAAAAGTGGTTACGTTGTATTTTGCCCAACCCCCAATCTTTTCAGGTCTGCCTTTACGGAACCTAACCTTATCTGCATCAAACCATCCAGAATCAGCGGTATACTCCGTTCCTTCTTTATTTACTCCGGGAGCAAACTCTATCTTTTGCAGAGGCACAGCTAGGCTCTACCAATTCCTGAACCCATGCTGCCGCTTGCTTGCCTCATAGCCAAGTCATTAAGCAACTTTTGTCTCATCTGCATGTTTCGGATTCCTTGACTGTCTTGAGCGCCTCGTCCTTGAGGGTCATAAGCTGTGTGAAAATTTTCAGGCGTTGTGCTTGCATAAATTGCTTGGTTTCTAGCATTCATGTCGCCTTGAGCGCCCTGACTTGCCATTCGCATTTGACGAATCATCTCAGGATCTAGACCAGCGATTCCACCGCCCATGCCAGCCATGCCTCCATCTGCCATGTAACGCCTTCCAACCTGACCTCCAGATGCAAACATTCCGCCAAGGTTGCCGACATCTTGCATGATTTTTGACGGGTCAACGCCTGCCGCTTGCATTGCTGCTATTGCTTCAGGAGAAAAGTTGCTTGGCCCTACTTGAGCCTGACCTGCCGGGGGTGTTGTTGCTGTGGCTCCTGCGGCTGGTGGTGCTGTTGCTGTTGCTGCTGCGCCTGTTGGTGCGGCGGCTGCTGCTGCTGCGGCTGCATCTGCCGCTGCTTTATCTTTTCCTGCTTGAGTTTCCACCTTCCATCGTGCGCTAATCTCTTCTTGAGTTTCGCCTGTTTGTGGATGCTTAGATCCCGGAGCAGGCCAAACAGGTGCTGCTGGTGCTGTACTGACTGGCGGGGGTATAGACGCAAGACCTTGATCTTGTGGACTAGCCTGATAATTTTCTGGATTATCACTGTAACTATCTAGCATAGACTGCGCCCCTGATCTAGTGAGATCATTGAGAACATTCCCGTCAGCGCCTGTAAAGGTGTATTGACCAGTATCATTCATAGAGAGCCTAGAATCTGTCAAAGGCTCAAGTGGGGCTGGCGGCATTACAGCAGGGGCGCGGGTGTCTGTTTCGAAGATGCCTCCACTAGTGTTAGATGCAGGCGCTTCACCTTGACCGCCTTGACCGCCTTGGCTGCCGCCTCTGCCTCCTTTTCCTCCCGGTCTTCCTCCAGCAGGTTGTCCCCCACCGTTTTGACCGCCGTATAAACCATCAGGGCTGTCGGGGTTTCTAGGCGTACCGACGTTTGACTCACCACCGCCTCTGCCGCCTTTACCTCCGGGTCTACCGCCCATAGGTGGCATTCCAGCTTGAGGAGATCCATATTGGTTCCCCCTAAAATTATCAAGCTGATTCATAGTGGACTGAGCGCGATATGGATCTCTTAGGCTTTGAGGGCCACCTAAATTTTGAATTAAGTTTTGAGACCTCATAGGGGAACCGTAACCCGGATCTCTGTAAGGAATATTAGTTGGCATTATTTGACCCATGCCACCACCGTAATTGCCACCTTGATAGCGCATCGGAGAAGCCCCAAAGCCACCACCAAAACCGCCACCAAAGCCGCCTCTAGCGTAAGGATTTTGGCTGGCTCCGTAGCCTCCAGCGCCGGTTGGTCTGAGACCCCGCAGGTTTTGTAGAAAACTGCTCTGGCTACCAATCATTCCTCCGGTCGGGGCTGGGCCTCCTCCTAAAGTGTGCCGCTGTGGCTGTGGGCGTGGGCCTCCCATTTCCTGATAGAAAGGTGCGGCATATTGAGGCATTGATTTGCCGTACCCCCCAGATAGATTTTGTCCGTAAAATTGGCTCATTCTTATCTCCTATGTGCTGACTAAAGTCAGCATCCTGTCTTGTAAGCGTTTAGCTCTTTCGGGCGTTTGAGTTGCCCAACGGCTATCCATCATTTCGACTGATGCTTTTTCCCAGTCACCTTCTTCAATTGCTTTGCCCATCTGCTTAAAGTTGCCAAGACCTCTTTGTCCTAGCTGAAAACACATGTTTACTAGAATGTGCTGCACTTCTTGAGGCAGATCATCCCAGTTATTATAAATCTTCATACAGCCGCTTATGGCTATCTGTACGTCTTCTTGGAACAATATGTAGCAGCGGTCTTCTGTGATGTACTGTTCATCAGGGACTTCTTCCCAATTTATGCCAAAAATATCTAAGTCTTTCTCTGGATCAGTATCTAATATTTTGTGACCAATTCCGATAGTTGCATGTAACTCACTGCAAAGGTAGGCGTGAAGGACTTTGCCTTCATCAGCCGAAATTTCTTCATACAGATCTTTAACATCTACAGTCATGTTATTTCTCGCTACTTTTCTTTGAAGTATACGCTTGGCTTCCAAACCAAACAGAGATAAGACCGCCTACACTCACAAAGTAGATTGAACTCATATCCCCTAAAACTTCAGCAGACTTGTCTAATCCTAACAAGTCACTAATAACAACAAGAGAAGGGTAGAGCAGCATTCCAAGGAGGGCCAGCCAGCACATATTTTTCTGGGCATCAGCCTTCTCATGCAAGACCTCTAGCTGCTGGAGCTTTTCTGAGGAAGCTATTTCTGCATCGCTTACCACTCCATCGCCATCTGTATCATATTTGGCGTACTCAGAGTTAGGTTCTAGGTTCTTTGGACTCACGACTAATAAACCTCCGGGGACTTATCCATCTTAATATAGTTCACTACAAAATGGTCTTTAATGTAGCTTGTGGGCTTACCAAGCTCTAAAAGCTTATTATGCCTCCTCATTAGAGGTGGAACCATTGGAACTATGTCTTTCCCATGCCTGTACTGAGTCACCTGAACTGAGTCTAATATTTTTAATCGCCCACATCTGGGTGCGCCAAAGGTCACTATTTCTGTAGGCGGTATCTCATCTCTTGTCATTAACGCGCCAAGAATAAGGGCTACTGCACCACCTAAGCTGTGACCTGTAAGAATAATGTTCTTATGGTCGATATCTTCTTCTAAGCAAACCGAAGTCACTTTGTTGACTAGTCTTCTGCTGGCTTTAAGGAATCCCGCTGGACACCAACCTAGCTCTCTAGTCCAAAGAGGCAGGATACGCATATCTCGCAAAGCGTCTTTAGGCTCGTCAGTACCTCTAAAAGCAAACACATTACCCTTTACAAGAACTTCAATATTGGCTTCTTCAAAGCTACTTTCTTGATAGCTTTCACCGCATATTCTACTTAGCTCTTGATGGGTAGGCATTATTTAATAGCTCTCTCTTCTGGAGGTCTGCTGCAATCTACATGGTCAGAGCTTCGCTTGATCTTAAACTCTCCATTCAGGAAAGGAATAGTGCTAGGGACTTCAAAGCTGTACTCTCGCTCACCGCACACGCTCAGTGAAGAGCATCCGGTAAGAGTCAAAAAGCTAACTAAAAGTAGGTATTTCATACGCTCCTTATAATAGGGGCCGAAGCCCCACCCTTTATTTTTCTATATTACTAATTACTGACAGCACATGGGCTAAATTTAGTGCGGCTTGCGTAAATCGTAAAGCATCTGCCGATTCAGTGTCCTTCGTGATTTTACTCGATAACACCTCTATTGCGGCTTCTGTTACTTTTTCCATTAGGTTCTACCTCTAACGTGCTGGCTTTTAATGGGGGCCAACTTACCCATAATTATTTAAATAGTTCTGTATCTTTCGTAACCATTTTTGGCAAACAATAAGCAGATATGTTTTCTTGCCATATATAAGACTGCTTGTTTGGCCCTGATTCACCACGCTCTATAGCTCTGGCAAACTGATTGCATCTGTACACATTCTCAAACAACATATCGTCAGTGCTTACTGTTTCCCCGTCAACAATAACAACCAGTAGGAATACCATGATCACGGTTGACGATACATCCATATCCCTGCTACCAAGAAAACCATAAAACAAACCCAAGCAAAAATAACAGTGCCTATCAGTTTCATTGTTTTTTTGAACTCAATCCTACGTCTTTTAATAATCCGTAGTTCTTTTTCGTGAGCGTACCTGCTTTCCTCCATGCGTTTTTTGATGCTCGTATACAAATCAAACTGACCTTGCATCATACAAATGTCTTTAAGCTGCTGGTCAAAATTAGCTAATTGCCGCTTCGCTGATTCCATTTTCAGAGCTTCTTTGTAGCTCATGGCCCCGGCTTTAGCTTTTTCTACAGAGTTATATTTTTCGTCTGCCTCTGCCCAGCTTCCTAATATAGTGTCTAAATTGCCTTTTCCTTCTTTAACGGTAGCTATACCATCGTTAAGTGCCTTTAGCGCAGACAGAACGGCGACTACTTCCCCTATCATTAGAGGTATCTAGCTAAGAATACAGACGCCAAGATGAATGGATACACGCCCCATATAGATATCTCCATTCGATCCATGCGCTGAGAGCCTCGTTCTAGCCTAGTCTCTATGTGATCCCAGCGTATCTTGCACTCTCTTTCATGTGCGCGAATCTCCGCTAATGCTTCTGAGTCTTTCATAAGCTACCGCTACTAGCGGCCTGCCAGCCAATATATGTCTCCGGTAGCAGCAGAAGCTGCTTTTGATATTGTAAATCCATCAGCGTCAAAACTAGCTATAGAGCCTATAGCTTGATTTAAAGACACATCAAGGAAGTTATAAAGACTGCCCTCCGCTGAATTTATAAACCCCGGTGCGCCGCTCTCATTTCGCACCATTCTAAAGTGAGCGCGAGTGCTTCCTGCGTTTTTAAAACCGCTCATTACGGTGAGGTTTGACGAACCCACATAAACGCCAGTTATTATGATCCAATTAGGTTTAAACCCTACGCCTGTAACAGATTGATTGCTCGACGCTGTACTAATGGTTGTATAACCAGCAAAGGAAGAAGGAACTCCCCCAGCTTTTAATGCTGATAAATTAGCCATATTTTTCTCCTAGCTCATTGGCATCCAGCCATACGTTGTTCCGGTATAAACCAGAGTCCCCGCATAACCTTTAATGTCGATAGCGCCATCAGCGGCAGCGTTGAATAATTTAGATGAGTTTCTCAGGAGCGTTGCTGAGTTAACATCGAATGTGCTGTTCACATCCATAAACCCTACCTGATTTCCTACAACAGGAGAGGCAGGCAACGTGATATTAAAACTAGCAGAGCTGGTATTAATCATATAGCTTTTCCCTGAAACGGCGGTAAAAGCAGACGTTTTAGCAGTAGGATCTAAAGTTATTGTTGCGCCCAACCCGTCTATAAGGGCCAAAGCATCAACAACAGCCGCGCCGCCTCCGGCCCCGTCAAGGTAAACTGCTTTAGTTTTTCCTGTAGCTATAAGAACATTTGCGCCGCTACCTTGGCTGATGTTAATTGACTGAGCGCCGCTTGTAGCGTTTTCTATCCACATCAACCTAGAATTTGTATTTGGCCCAACAGTCAATACTCTTGTTGCGGTTAAATCAACTCCGCTGGTAACTTTTAAATAAATAGACCTTGCCGCATCAGAGGTTCCATCATTTACAGTGGTAGTTTGATCTGCATTAGCAGGAAAGCAGTTTAAAGCCCCATAACCCAGAGCCTCTCCAATCAACTCTAAGTTGGTATTTGTGGATGCTCCCCATGTTCCTGACTCTTCACCAGTAGCAATTTCTTTTAGCCTTAAATTATTTACATATGTAGCTGCCATGCTTTACTCCTAATCTTGTTCGGGCCAGTTCTGTGCCTGCATAACTGCTTGCAGAGCATCAACGTCTGCTGCGCCAGCAATCGCTGCTTCTAGTCTAGCGCACTCTGTTACGACTGATGAGCGGTACGTCACTGTAGTAGAGGGTATAGCCACGGAACGCTCGGCCTTACGGATAACCATCCAATCTGTGCCAGCTAATGCGCTGTTGGCCTGAGACTTTATTTTATTCTTGAAGGTGTATTTGAGTCCTCTAGTGATTAGCTTCTCGCTAGTGTCTACCATTGCTCCGTCATCGCCTTCATCTGGGTCATAGACTTGCACATACAACTGATTGCCGTCTTTGTCTACAGCGTCAACGTCTTCGATTGCCATAGCGGTGTTTGTGAAGCCTTGAGTTGGCACACCACTCACAAGCGTCACATCGCCTTGTGTAACGTAATAATACTGACGGTCTTTCTCCTCTGCGTTGACGATATCTTTTAGGCCATTAGCTGTCTTAAAGTCTGCGTCAGCTATTCCGCCGGGGAAGCTGGTGTTTGGAAACAACTGCTTCAGCGTACCTGTGGACTCTATCGCCCCGTCTGTGATCTTTGCGTACATATTATTCTCCTGCGTTAGTGGGCGTTAGCGTACTTGAAGGGCGACTCTGCAAAGGCCATATAGAGGTAAACGCCATTGTTAGTACTAACGTCATTTCCAGTATTTCTAAACTTAAAACCATTGCTTAAGAAATCTACCTTGTAACTAGTAGTTTCAGCTTGAGGCTCATTTGCATAAACTTCTTTATTTACCTCGTTAAAAGGACTTCTTGCGTTATCAAACATTGTCCAGTATGCAGTAGCATCGGTTCTTTTAACCATCACAAAAGCAGGCTTGAAACCTAAATTAACAAATGGCCCATCCGTAGAAGATCCATCTCCGGTGTAAACGCCAATTTTGCTGAAGCCCGGTTTTGAGGCAAAGCAGTAGGCAACCATCGTAATACCATTACCAAGACCCCAGTTAGGAAAAAACGAAGAGGTTAAGTTTCCGTAACTGCCGGAATTATTGCTCTTTGCGGCATTTGTGTTTAAAAGTAAAGAATCATTTGATCCGTCAATAGCTGTTGTCCAAGTATTCCAATTACCGGAAGTGCTACGGGCTTTATAAAAAATAATTTCAGGGGCAACACCCAAACCATGAGGGATAGTTGCTGTATTAGATCCAGTTGCAGTCCAAGTAACAACGCTAAACCCAGCGGCTTGATTAGCTGAGACTACTGCGTCTATATCTCCGCTTGTGTCCGTTGACCCAGACCCGTTGGCTTTCCAGCTCCAAGCAACGTAAGTATTGCTATTAGCATTAACTGCGGCATTAGTGCCAACAGTAAAACCAGTTGAGGTATGGCCTTTAAAAATGTACGTCCAATCACCCTCTACGTTGGTTGCGTTTGAATGGATTACATTTGGATTGCTATTACCCCTAACGGTATCAAGCAGACCATGCCAGTTCGCGCCAGTTCTTTGCTTGAACCAAGTTAAATCTGCGGCAAACCCGACAGGTATTACTCTGTTATCTGTTGAATTTCCAGTCCACACCACCGTATTAAAATTCTCTGACGGCAGGGGGATGGCTGGCTCTGGGAGGTTGGCGGTGCATAGTGCTAAGAAGCCAGAAGGCGGGGCGTTTTTAAACAGACCAATACCGTTACCATCAGTAGCAGAACCTGCCGAAATT
>Ga0308007_10001501_pt1 | contig 10254 bp, 10 predicted proteins | sample Neamet71_FD_203152 | JGI IMG/M metagenome (GOLD analysis project Ga0308007, IMG submission 203152) | Marine microbial communities from water near the shore, Antarctic Ocean - #71 | ecosystem: Environmental > Aquatic > Marine > Unclassified | place: Southern Ocean | collected 2014-06-07
CTCGAAATCCGCACAAGTCCCGCGAGCCTCCTGCGACTTCTCCTCCTCACCCTCCCAGCCAACCTGTCATTATATCAGCCGACATCTACAACTTCTTCGGCTAACTCACGCGGTCTACTCCCCTCGATTCTGCCTGTCCGCACAGAATAGTTAAATCCGCACGTCTCTCACACTCTCCTCCCCCTGCAGACAAAAATGCCTCGCACCAAGGCCTCTGAGAGTCGTAAGGCTGCCCTGGAGTTGAAAGCTCTGGTTCGACGCCCTATCATGAAGGAGCAGATCACCTTCTGGTTCGCTAAGCTACCCTATGAGCAGCGGAAGTGCCTGAACCAGGTGATCTCTGTTCTGGGCTCTGGGCAGAACCACGGTTCGACCTGGGAACTGTGCCACGATCTGAAAAACCTGGGTGAGAAATACAACCAGCGTGCGCAGAAGGCAAACCGCCAGAACGCAGAGCAGGACGAGGAGTGGCTGAGAATCGTAGCCGAGATCAACGCCAACGAGGCCGCAGAGAAGGCCAAGGCGAAATAGAGAAGTTGAATTCTTTTTTGGCAGAGCCACTGGAGGGTGGACACCGAAAACCAGTTCGAAATCCGCCCAAGTCCTCAGCACTGGAGGGTTGTATTTTCAGATTCCTGAATGCGTCTCACGCGGTAGTCTCTACTCCAGCGGGCTCCCCATTTGAGTATAAGCATCCGTACTAGCGTTCTTACACCGAGCCTACTACTAATACACCATGGACGATACCCGCGTCATGTTAGCTCACCTGACAGCCATCGAGCAAAGGCTGATTCAAATTGCCTACACGGTTAACAACCCACCTGAGTCACTCACTGAGACAAACTACGCCTGCAGCGTTGTGTACGAACGCATTCTGGAGCTCCTTGAGCACATTGAGCTCGAGGCCCTCCCCCTACAGAAAACGCAGTAATAGAAAAAATCCGTCCAAGTCCTCAGCACTGGAGGGTGTATTTTCAAATTTCGCGAATGTGATCCTGGACCCCCGCCGATGTAGGGCGAGACCCTATTTGAGTATGAGCATCCTTTCTAGTCTTGACAAAGTAGAGACTAAATGAACTCCCCTCAGAACCGCCGCTCTACCACTCCGGTCCCCCCTCTGGCACCGCACAGGCCTACCATCCTTAGGTGGATGAAAGGTCAGAAGCGGAAGCTAGAGGCTCACCCAGGGTCTACTGAGGACTTTGCCGCGGAACGCGTGCACCTGTTTAAGTATTTGATTCGCGAGTTTCACACCCGGGACGAGCCCCGGGAGGTCCACACCTGGGACATTTACTGGGACCTTGTGACAGCCCTTTACCCGGAATAGACAAATTACTTCCCTCCCTTCTTCACTGTCCGCTTGTTACAATTCTTCTCAGCCAGGTGCTTCCCACCCTTGCTCTTCCCCGCGCGCAGACGCTGCCCAGCCAGCTTGCAAGCCGCCTTGGCCTTCGCCTTAGGAGGCATCGTGAGAATAGTGCGACGCTCGACGCTGGCAGCCGTAGTTTTACGACTTTCCCAGTGAGATGTACCGCGTCGACCCGTCACCTTTGACGCTCGCACAGCAGCCGGTGCACCGTGGTCGGTAAAACGTATCCAGGAAGAGCATGTGACAGTGCTCGCAGTTGCAGAGCACCCTGACGCCCAGATTGGGTGTGTGTATGGTGGTACCTGGCGGGGTGAAGGAGAGTAGGGTGAGCACCTCAGCTGAGCACTTCATGGCTTTTTCTGACGCTCGGAGGCGCTGACGCTCACCACGTTCACACTTTTACCTCGACGCTCACCATGCCGGAGATGCACATGCACGTTCAGCTGACGTCCGCGTCTCAGCTGATGATGCTGGACCGCTCCATCAACGCTGACAGCGTCACGGTCGCAGAGATCGGGGTGACGCTCGCTACCCCAGTTCAGATTCTGTCCACGCTCACTGACCCCACGCCGCTGATCAACTACCTGTCCCACGTTGAGGTGACGCTCCCGTTTGCACACTGGGACGTTCAGGATAAGGCGAATCCACGCTCGGGTGTCATCTGCGAGCTAGAGCAGGAGACAACGACGTTCACGCTCACCCAGGCCAACTCGGGCTCGTTCGTATCAACTGCGAGTGGATTTGATGTGGGTATCAGTGCAGCTATCACATCGGCGGTATACTACGATGTGTGGGCACGCTCAACGGTGAAGCGGCCTAACTACACGCTCAACGTTCGGAACAAGGCGGTGCCTGAGTGTTTCACGGTGACGACGCTCGACTCCAACCGCGGCACTGGGAACCTCGACGCTCACTTCGCGGCGGGTATGCGCATTAACCTGCACCTCATCTTCCACAACGCTCAGGCAATGTAATCTACGCGTAAATATTGTACACCCGCACACGCTCCACCATCGCGTCGCCCAGCTCCACAGTCGCCTCGTCCACGGTCTTGAACACCGTCCGCGGGTCAGCCCCCGCCCACTGCACGTTGTTGTAGGCACTACGGAACGCTCGCAGCTGCGCCATGATGATGTTGAGCTCGTGCTGACGCCGAGACGGAACCGCCATGCTGGTACCCGGCCCACCGCCCCACTCGACGCTCGCGAAGACCCACTCCTGGCTCTCCTGCAGGAACAGGAGACGCGCGCTGACGCCCCACTGCGAGGTGACGTCGTGCAGCCCTTCCACCAACCTGAAGTGGGTGGCCGGCGTGCGGCGGGTGCAGTCCGAGTCGCAGTCAGAGTGCTCCCACCACACAGCGGGCAGATCGCCGTCAGACAGCTGGTCTATGAAGGCCCGGCGCGTCTGCGTCTCTCCGAGCGTCTTCCGGGCGCGCGCGAGCGCCAGGACGGCATGCTCCAGGTCAGCCATGCCGCCAGTACGGTAGCGGTAGTAGTCGTGCGACGTAGACAGCAGCTCGGCGTCCCGCGCGTGCAGGAAGACCGCACCCAGGTTCCGCAGCTCCGGCCCCTCGCAGAACGTCATGATGAGCTGCACACTGTGCACCGACACCGGCATGGCTGTGGGCATCTCACCCGCGCGCGCAGCCTTGTCATCGAGGGAGTTGAGGGAGGGCATAGTGCGTGAGAGGGAGGGATATTTGTGTGGAGGTTCAACCGAATCTCGGTCGAAGATTCGAATGTCGGGTGGGGATTCTATTTAAACGGCATCACACGCAGCGTCGCGCTCTCCCGGTCTAGCACCCCCTTGTTGTCCAGTGTCGGCCGCATGCGCTTCACCACGTCCTTGGTCACCAGGTGCCGCGCGTGTGTGCGCACGATCATGGTGTCCGGCACGTCTCCGATGTACTTCTCCCCGGTCTCGTCCTCCTCCCCCAGCGCTCGCACGTCCAGGTGCGCACGCTTCCTCTTCTCGGCCTTCACAGCGCGCAGGAAGTTGCTGAAGCAGAGCACCTCCTCCACGGTGTGCGCTCCCCGCCGGAACCCCTTGGCGCGCACGGCCGTCCCGCACAGCGACTCGTAGGCGTACAGCTTGGGCCCCAGCGCCACAAACTTCTTGATGTAGTCCCCCTTGTCCAGCTTCAGCTCGCTCTCCCACTCGCCCAGCCCCTTCCCACGCTTCAGCTGGTCGTCGGCGCTCCGGGACAGATACACCACACTGTCGGTGTCGCAGTAGATAGCGCGGTCGCCCACCTTCTCCAGCGCCTCGTAGAGCACCAGGCGTGCCATGGCAGTGGTCCACGCTGCGATGGCCACGCAGGTCTGGGTGTTCCGGATCTCCCTGCCCCCCTTCTCGGTGAACACGACCTCCAGCACGTCCCCGCTGCGGGTGATGATGTCGGTGACCTTCTTGTCGGCGCAGAGCGCGAGTGCGTCGCCGAGACTGGTGACGAAAACCGACTGGGGCATATTGGACCGCTGGCCCATTTTTCCCCACAGGGAATTTAAGCTGAGTTTTGCGGTCGCACGTTTGCCGGGGTTGTTCTCCGCGCCGGCCTGGTCCTTCTTCTGCATAAAGGCCTCGACGTACCCCTTGAAGAGCTCGGTGGTGCGCTCGGCGAAGTGGAGCACCCGGTGCACCTTGGTGATGACGTACCCCAGCTCCAACGCCTTCTCCAGCTCGCAGGTGGCGTAGACGGCGTTCGTCTTCTTCGTGAGGTCAAAGTTGAGCCGCGACGCACTCTTCCCAGGCAGCAGAGGGTGGTAGGTGAGCCCCGGCGGCGGTGTGACGTCCACCTCCGCGAAGCCGCACAGCCCCGCGATCGACGCTGGCTCGATCACCCACACGGGCGCGCCCACCGGGTAGGCCTGCCCCGCCTTCACGCACGCGTTGACGCTCGGGTACAGGCTGCACACGTCGTCGTAGTGGATGGTGGTGCCGGGCGGTGCGATGACCATTGCCTGGAACACCTGCGTCCGGCCGCCAAAGAACCCGCGGCGGACAAAGGAGGCCTCGTCCACCTCCAGCACGGGGATGGTCTCGGCGGGCATGAAGCAGGAGCGGTAGACGCTGGCAACGATGGCGGCGATGGTGGCGTGGGACAGGGGCGACGGCTCCACGATCTCGACCTCCGCGCCAGGGTTCTCGAACTCGAACGCCTCCTCGTACGCCCGCATCCCGTCCCGCAGCACCTGGCAGTCGCTGATGAGGTACTTGCGCATCTCGGAGCGGAACGACCACTCCTTCCCCTTCTGCTCCGCGTGCCACGCCAGGAACTCGTTGAGGGCGTTGCGGCTGAGCGAGTCGGTGTAGAAGTACTCGGGCCCGGGGATCTCGCCCACGTAGTTCTGGTTGCCTTTCACGTTCCACTTGTGAGGGAACTCGCCCTTCTCGCAGCCCTCCAGCCCGAACGTGGCGGGGATGGCCTTCAGCGGCATGGTGAGGTGGCTCAGAGAGCAGATGAAGCGCAGGGAGCCGTTGACGGTGAAGCTCTTCAGCTTGCCCCCGATGCGGTTCACACGGCTCACCTCCATCCCGTTCTTGATGGCCCACCGCAGGCAGAACTGGAAGTCGTATCCGCTGCCATTGTGGGCAATGGCGACCCAGCCCATGGGGTGGCGCTTGGAGGAGTAGAGCCAGGTGAAGAAGTCGTCCTCCACCTTGTCGATGCTCCCGTCCGGCGCCGGCTCCCAGATCTTCACGCTGTCCCGCCCCTCGTCGTCCCAGTAGGTGGCGCCCACGTGGGTGATCTTGTGCACCTCGCCCTTGGTGGAGATGGTCTCAAAGTCAAAGAAGATGCGCTTGTTGTTCCGCTTCTTCAGCTCCTGCACAGCGAGGAAGCAGCGGTGGTCCCCGTTCACGATCACCTCGCAGTTGGTGCAGAGCACGTCGCCGCACTTGTGCTCGCCGCCGTAGTCCTCGTACCACTTGGTGTTGTACACGGGGCACTTCACCCCGCAGCTCCGGCGCTCGTTGCAGCGCTTCCCGAGGTGGTTCTTGAAGCAGCCCGGGGTGTCGAAGCGCTGGTTGCAGATGTCGCAGTGGATCTGGGGCAGGACGGGCTTGCCGTCGTTGTCCCGGCGGGCGATGACGGTGTCGCAGGGGTTGCCGCCGTTGTCCTTCACGGAGAAGTTGCAGCAGCGGCAGTGCAGGGTGCAGCGCTTGTGGCCGTAGAGGGAGGAGTAGCCCACGTCGCAGTTCTCGCAGTAGTAGGAGCGGCTGAGCAGCCCGGTGACGCTGGTGAGGGCGCAGAAGTGGTCGCTCACGCGCAGCAGGTAGATGGGCTCGCCGTCGTAGTCGGGGCAGCCCTTGTACACCCGCTTCTTCGCCAGGTGGAGGTCGAAGACGCTGATGCGGGTCTTCAGGTAGTGCTCCAGGGCCACGATCTCGTCCAGCCCGGCCTTGCCCGCCCCGGAGAAGTTGATCTTGTCTGCCAGGAACTGCGCCATGAGCCGCTGCACCGGGCGGCCGCGCATCGCCGCGTTGTACACGCTACCCATGTTGGACACCACCCCCTTGTGCGCCCCCTTGCGCGTGTTGATCATGTGCGACATGTCGCCCTCGACGAGTGTCCGCGTGTAGTCGTTGATGCGGACCGTGACCGGCGGGCGCCGCCCCGGCATGACCACCGCGTCGTAGGCCCCACGCTGGCGGTCGAAGTCGGCGCGCGAGAGGAGGAGCCCCACAGCGCGGAAGAGGCAGAGGTTGTCGTTGTTCTTCACAGGCAGAATGGACTTGCTCTTCTCCAGCATCTTCACCAGCTCGACCGTGTCCAGGTTCTCCCCGCCACCGTTGAGGACGTCCTCCCACGCAGCCCCCACCACCGTGGCCCGGGCGACGCGCACAGAGACCTTGATCTCCGACAACACCTTGGGCGCGAACACGTGGTCGTCATAGTCAAAGTCGGGGTCGGACAGGCGGTACAGCTCGTCCTCCACCAGCATCTGCTTGATCTTCTTCTCCCAGGTCTGGTCGGCGCCCTTCTGGACCTCGTGGCCGAGATTCCAGGGGTGGAACATCTCGGTGATGTACCGCACAGGCTGACCGTAGGGCACGGTGATCCAGATGATGACCTGGATGTAGTCCCGGTAGCCGCGGAGAGGCCCACGGGAGAGGAGCTCGGGCTGGGCGACGCCCGCGCGGTCTACGGGCACGGGCGCGTGCTGCAGCGCGTCCAGCAGCTCGTAGACGGGGTCAATGATGTCGTCGTAGGTGGGTGCGTACCCGTCCTGGAGCTTGATGCTGCGGGTGCTTGTCCACGTGCGCAGGTCGTCCCGACGCGCCCAGGGGTCGGCGTTCGCCTCGTCGCCGGTGCCCCAAGCGGGCGGTACAGTGCCCCACTTGACCGGCGCCCCGGCTGGGTGTCGCCGCACCACCTTCGCCTGGAACTCTGCGGAGTTGGCAGCCATTGGGGAGCTAAAGTAGCAGCGGTAGAGGGGATTTTCTGGACTTCAACCCTTTTTGGCGCCAAGATTCCCTCCAAAATGAGAAGATTCTCTGGGAAGTGTCTTTTGGAATGGCGGGCGCTACGTGCGCGGTGTGCCGCACCCTCATTGAGGACACGACCACCGGCGGGAGTCTGCTGTACTACTGCGAGAAGCCCCGCACTCTGCGCGGTGTGTGGGAGCCGTGCTGCGGTCTCGAGTGCTCTGACTTTGCAGTGGGCCAGTTCGCGGCGCGCGTGAACCCGCAGGCGTCTGGCTCGCGGTCATGCAACGTGATGGTTGCGTCTGTGCAGGTGGTGGCTGCGGGGGTGGTGCTGGACAAGGGGTACGGCCTGCAGCCGCTCCAGACGTTCCAGGAGCGCGCGGTTCTTCCGGCGCGCCACCTGGACCTCGCACTGAGCAGCTTTGCACTGGAGACGTACAACACACCCTCCAGCTACACTCTCCGCAGCGGCTTCGACTTCTACCCGCCTGCAGCGGACGTGCTGCTGCTCTGGGCGGTGCGGAAGCTGAATCGGAGCGTGGGGCTGATGATGTACACACGGCGGGGCGCGGTGCGGGTGAGGCCTGAGAGCATGCGCAAGGTGTCTACTCCATTTCCATCTGCTCTACGCAAGACTGCCGTGTCAGCAGTGGTGGCCCCGCGGGTACTTCGTCTCGGTCGGTCTTTGACTCTGCTGTCCTACGCCGCTTGGGGGCACGGGCGACCGGCACCCGGTGCGCGGATGCGGAAGACCACATCTGGGAAGCTGAACTACTGCCCTGGTGAGCAGGCGCGTGAGCGTGAGTGATCTCGGGGTAGTATGTGCCGATGTGCTCTGCGAACATGGGGTTCAGCCTCCCCGCGAACGGGTTCCACATCACATCCTCGCCGTCCCCGATGGTGTTGTCGTGTGCAATACCGAACTGGGTTCCCGCCATTATTGCAGAAGTGTGTGACTGCTTCTCACACTTCTGCCATGCACCGCTTTTCAGGTTTCAAGCTTCTGGAGTGCGGCAAGACGGGGGTGAACCTGGTGGAGGACCCCGGCCGCCCGGACTGCCCCCTCACCCTCTACATCCGCGCCGAGCTCACGTCCGTGTTCCGCGACCCGCTCACGCGTGTGATGGGGTGCACGTTCGTGGTGGAGCCGACTGGGGCGCTGGCGGCTGTGCAGGACTGGGCAGCGCACAGTGCGTGTGTGGCCTCCCGCCAGTCCGGGCGGCACGTGCTGGTGCAGGCGCACATCCCCTTCAAGAACGTGCGGGTGCGTGGGCTGACGACTGTGGGCATGGAGGCTAGCAACTCCATGACGTTCGAGAACCCGCCGCTGGCGGTGTTCCTGAAGGCGCGCATCGGGTACACGGTCGGTGGGCTGGTGTTCGTGTTCGCACCGCCGGGGAGCAAGGACCCTGACGGCTCGCCTGCGATGCACTGGGTCTCTCAGCGGAAGACTGCGGGGCGCGCGCTGAGCAAGGTGCTGCGGCCCCTGCTCCGACCGGCCTACGTGAGCCCTCTCTGGGTATCGCCCTCCACGCCCCTGGAGCCGCCTCAGCCGAAGCGCCGCCGCCTGGCGGAGGCACCGCCTCTCCCGTCCCCACCCGCGTCTCCTGCGTCTTCCATCATGTCCGACCTCCCCCTCCCGCCTCTCCCCACCGATGCTGAGGCGGCCTCTGCAGCCGTTGCGGCGATTGCGAACATGTTCCCGCCCACGCCGCCGCCCACGCCTCCGTCCACCATCCCGCCGCCGCCGCCTCCCCCGACAGCTGCTGAGAGCGCTGCCGCTCGGGCAGCTTCCTTTGCAGCTTCCTCTGCTGCTGGGTACGGTGTGGCCTACCCCTCCATCGAGATGGACCTCCCGCCCATCACGCCGCCACCGGGGACGCCGGAGTACTCCATGCCCTTGGCGGAGCTGACGAGTCTGGAAATCCCGGAAACGGTGTCGGATTGGGGCAACGGAATAGGCCTGTGGACTTAGTATTTGAGAATGTTCCTTCTGCTGTGCACCCTCATCGCATCGTTGTTTTTCCAGATTCTGGTGTGGCTGACGCTGAGGCGCATCGAGCACGATGAGTGATGCAGGCTCAGAAACCTACGACGGGGTCTCGACATCGCAACTCTACGAGACATTCGCACTTCTTGGTGGAATTATCGTTGGTGTTGCGGCGCTATGGGCAACGCTGCGCTCACGGCTATGTCGTGGCCGACGACTCAGCGTGAGGTGTATGCAGTCCGAGGGTGCGACCGTCTTTCTGTGCATGGGTCTGTCAACGGGGACGCCGCAGCCGGAGCTGGTGTGGGGGAGCGACAGCAGCAGCGAGACTCGGGCGGAGCCCGCGAGTATCCGACCGGCGGTTGGTACGCGGGAAACAGCAGCAGCCTCACGGATCCAGCAACGGTGGCGCCGACGCCACCGCCGCGCCCCAGTGTTCTTTCCCCCGAGCCCTCGACCCGTCCAGTCTGTCTAGGAAGACTGTTCTCGAGGTGTTCGGAGAAGTTTCTCCGGTGATAATTACCACGTGTAATCTATTTCGTCAATCCACGATATCCACCCACCAGTGGTCGCATACTGGTTGGACACTGCCGCTGCGAATGAGAGGTTGGGCCAGGCCACACGCAGCCTCGGTAGGAATGCCCGAGGGTCCGTTGATGTGTAGACATCGTACTCCCCGGTACGACCCAAAGTGATGTAGTGCAGCATGCTTCGAACGATTTCAACCCAATCGTCGTCGTTGGCCATGATCAGATCTGTTCCAGAACGTTCGTCCGATCCGGTGATTTGGCGCGAACCTTGAAGTGGCGCGAACCTTGCGAGTGGTACGTGGCCCGAAATATAGACTCGACCTCATTAATTTGCTCTCACCACACTTTTCAAAACTTTTCAGCATGGCCGCCACCAGCATCACCTTCACCCCCACCACCTTCGACGTGTCTCGACTCAAGCTTGTGCAGGCGGACAAGGAGGGGATCTGGTTCCTGAATGGGTCGGAGGACGAGCACGTGAGCTTCGACGTTGGCAAGACCACGTTCCCGTTCGACACGCGGCAGGCCAAGCCGTACGAGGGGCGTGCGCCGGGTGCGCCCACTGTGTGCTGCAACTTCAGCGAGGCGGGTGCGTCCATGCTGGAGGATCTGCACCACTGGATGGTGAAGCAGACTGCCGCCATCCACGCGGGGAACAAGAAGCGTCGCGACAGCGTGAAGCCTCTGCTGAACAAGTGGGGCAGCGGCTACGTGAAGCTGTCCAACACGTGCCCCCAGCCTGCGTCTGGGGACGCTGCGGAGCGCTTCATCCTGCGCGCCATCGTGTGGAGCCCTGCGGACCCCGACCCCAAGTTTGGGGGCTTCACCGACTCTCTCAGCCTGACTGCCACGGACCTGACGGACGCGTGAAAGTATGGAAAAAAGAGTGGGTGTTTCTTCAGCCAATCATTAAGTATGGCTGACGCGTACGCCTC
>Ga0308007_10001503_pt1 | contig 10252 bp, 3 predicted proteins | sample Neamet71_FD_203152 | JGI IMG/M metagenome (GOLD analysis project Ga0308007, IMG submission 203152) | Marine microbial communities from water near the shore, Antarctic Ocean - #71 | ecosystem: Environmental > Aquatic > Marine > Unclassified | place: Southern Ocean | collected 2014-06-07
CGAAGGGGAAATTATCCCATCAGGCGAAATAGAAACAGTTCTCATCAATAGCGATTTTGATATTCATTTCATGGTTGATCGTGAAATGTTACACCGTCTGATTATTGACCAAGGTTATTTCTCATCTTATGAACCATGTACTTACCCTGGTGTAAATATCAAGTATTATCATAATCCATTGGCAAATAATTTTGGTATCTGTGATTGTGATAAGCCATGTAATGGAAAAGGTAAAGATCAGACATGCAAAAAGATAACTGTCGCGGTTTTTAAGAGTGGAAAAATTATTATCACTGGAGGGAGAAGCAAGGAAAATATAAGTGTCGCTCATAAATTCATAACAGAATTCATACAGGAGAACAAAGAAAAGATTCAATTAAATTAAAATAAATTAGTTGTATATATAAACGATGTCTCAGAATAATCAATTATGCCTTTTTATATTATTTCTCGTATTCGTTTTCTATTCTATGAGAATGAAACAAACGATACAAACAAACGGAACAGTTGTATCTCCAGTTAAGAACGCTACAAATCTTGGATTCGTGAAACCCGAACATCGCTTATTGAAAATATTCAATAGTATTTCTTCGGGATCTAAGATTAAATTAGAGGGAATTTGTCAAAAATATATTTACAATAAAACAACCATAGATAAATCGGTAGAAGATAGATTAACTGCAATCATCAAAGAACTAGTTAATACGATCAATCAAATATCACAGAATGATTATTATATCAAACAAATTGAGAATGTTTATGGTCTTGTATCGTGTGATGGTAATCAAAGATATCTAATTGATTTTTTTGTTTATGATGTGAAAAACTATTATACAATTCGTCTTATTTCGGATATAGTTATCATTGATAAAGAAATTTATATCAATTACATGAATGTTCAGACAGGGTCTAATCCCACGATTCTGAACAAATATGATATAAAATTTAATGATACGGGGATTTTATTTGATGGTCACATGTTTAAAGAAAATATAGATCAACTCTTTGATTCTTTCTACAGACAATCATTCCATGTTATCGGGGTTCGGAAGACCGATTTAGATTATACAAATAAAGATTTGACTGAAGTAGTTTCAATGAATAGTCTAAGAAATATGTATTTTCCTTCATCTATTTCGCAAGATACTATTGCGGAACTAGAAAAGAAAGACTTATCAGGATATGTTGAGATGTATTTACCTGAGAATCAAGGTAATATTAAATCACCTATGTTCTGTGATAAATATAAAATTGAATGGGATTCATATGGAATTGAAAATAAGAATGATACATCTGATAAGGGGTGCTATTTAAATCAAAATTCTACTGAAACTGTTTTCAATGATCCTATCAATCCACCTGGTCTGTTCAATAATCGGAGGACGGATGTTACACACTATGATTGGATGCTCCAAAAACAGACGATTAGTAATAGTCTTTAGATACGATAAGTTTTCTTTAAAATATTTTTGAATTGAGTATTCTTGTATAATTCTTGAAAATCAAGAGTTATTTGTTCATTTACCTCTATCGGTTTGATGGTTTTCTCATCGCTAAAATCTTGGTAAAAACAGACCATCGGTAATTTAAATTTATCAGGTGTTGTCTTTCTCAAATCTTCATGGAAAATAATCTGAGTTTCAAATTTCTTATCCCGATCTAGATAACGATTTGTATAAAGTAAGAAACCAACTTCACATTTCAACGATAACATCTTCAGATCATATGAAGTAAGATAATAGTCAGGATCTTCTAAGTCTTCAAGTAATTCTTTATTGTTTTTATAGTGTTCTCCTAGTAATAAATTCTCGTAAACATAAGATTTTTCGGGTTTAAGTAATTCTTTTAATGTTTCGCGAATGAATTCTTGATTGTAGGATGTATTCATTGTAAGTAATAAATCTGATAGAATTGTGATATCAGTGTTCTCATCTGAAATTATATTTTTCAGGACTCTTATCTTTCCATTGAATAATTTCTTTAATAAATGAGGATATTTTGTCTCAAATGAAACATGTTTGATAGTGAGTTCTCTTTTGAGTAATTTCCTTTGAATATTCGGATTATATTCATCATAATAAGAAATATCACGGATATATTGACTTTTGCTCTCAAAATAGGTTTCATGTAATCCATTCTTGATATCTTTCATTGAGAGAATGATTATCTTTTCAGATATATTTCGTAATTTGATATCCTTCAATGAAATAAATGTATGAATGAACATCTTATTAACTTCTTCTAAACCATGTATCAAAATAAACTCAATAAATTTTTTTAGATCTGTATCTTTCAGTTTGATATCATCTTCTTCTGAAAATAAATCAAATAAATACCATCGCTTATGAATCATTAGTTTTACAGGATGAGAAATTATCTTATTTGTCTCATCAAATAAGATTTTTTTTTTCATGATCGTAACATAAGCCTCGGAAAACATACCATATGATTTCTGCATTTTTTCATTATATTCATCAAGTTCTTTAGTAAGTCTATCAGGTTTGTCTCTCCCCGATAAATATTCATTTTGAGTATTAAGTAAGCCAACAGTTCTACTTATATTTATCTTGTGTCTATGATATTGACGTTTAGGTTTTAGGGGGATGATAATACCTCTTGATAGCAAGAGACCGGTTCCCATCTCTTTATGATTGACTAAAATTTGTTCTTTGCCGTCTAGATATGGTGAATATTTATCTCCAAAATCATCTTGAATAACTTTATCTGCTTCTTTGAGTAATTCAATCACCTTTGATAATTCATACTTTGGCAACTCCGATATTGGATCTGTTTTTGTGGTAGCTGTTTTTTCTGAAATTGATTTCGGTTTGATCGGCAAAACCATTCGCTTAAACCCCCGATCGTGTTTGACTCTAAACTCAATCATGGATAACCGATTATAAGTATCATAATATCCTTTGTTTAATGATATTAAATTCATCTTCTCTATTATCGTATAGAGGTCTTCTTCCGTCAGATATTCTTTGGATTTAGAGAGTTGTTTGCTTTGTTCCCTATCAATGAAAGTAGTAACAATATCGAGAACATTCTTCATGTCATATTTGCGAAGATTTGTTTTCTCTATTTCAAGGATTTCATTTGTATCTTTCACTTGGATTTTATATCCATCTTTCTTATTCGTAATAATTTTGGCGATTGTATCATCAAAAATGATATCATCACCCTTTGCTATTTTTTCATCAGAATCATAATTTACATAGCCGTAATTCTTATCTTTGTAATGATAAATTAAAGGTTCATAGATGTAATCATCTTTATAAATGAATGCGAATGGTGATCCATCTATGAAATTAAATTTACCTATCGGTTCATTAATGCGAACGGTTTCATTCTTTTCATTGAATACAACTAAATTAAATTGATATCCTTCAAATGTTCTATTACGGTCTAATCTACAGATGGAATGAATTAATGAAGTAAGGATTCTATCATCTTTCGGTTCATCGCTATCCAAGTAATCCTTGAAATTTTTCATGACGCTTGCTTTGATTTTATCCAATATATTATCAGATAATGATATTTTTTCATCTCTGAAATACTGAACAAATGAGCCACCGCCAATTGAAAATAAGTCTATACTCTTCATATCATGTAATATATTCTCCTTCAAAAGACCTAAATCTAATCTGTCTCTTTTGATTTTCGGATTAGATTTATTCTCTCTATGTATCATATCCAAACAATTTAGGAAAGCATCTGCTCCCTGATGAATACCTTTCCGATAAAATCCATTATTTGAAGACTTGGTAAGAATAGGATCTTCTTTTCTCACGTGAAATAAATCTTTTAGGAGAGGATGAATATGACCATTTGAATTTAATCGTAAAGGGAAATCGGTAGATAATCTATCATTTGAACCCTTGAAAGGTTTCAATAAACTAACATGAATATTGACTGACTTTTGATCGTTAATTGAAACAGGATATTCATCATCCTTGTTACATTTACCCTTTATCTGTCCTGTACCCCATGAAGATTTACCATCATCAAAGAGTAAGACATTCACAAAAGAGTTGAGAGCAAAGGTAACAGGTTTCTTTCCACAACAGGGTAATGCTAATAAATCAGGATGAACATCATCATGAATAAACTGAACATTATATTTCATAATATTATCTTTGTCTTTTTGATTCTTATTCCAGAATGAATCATGATCTGACCTGCCAGAGGGTCGTCCAGTTCTTTCTAGGATAAAACAATCATTATCTTTCATCTCCTTTCTATAAACAAATTGCTCATAATCAACCTTCTCAATTGGATGAATCTTGTTTAAAGGATCCAACGGTATCTGATGTTTTCTATCCCAGAATTTAGGACAGATATAATATAATTCAGGTCTATCACCTCCCTCAATACGGACAGCCTTTGAATAACTGACACCTTCATTTTTAAATCCTGTCTTATGATCTATTTCATCTAATTCATCCTTTGTCAGAACAATAGGCTGTTTATCAGATGATGCCTGACATTTATAGGCATAACCATCTTTACTTGTTTTTCCCTTGAATTTAATTAATTTCGGATCTCGTTGTTCTAATCGCTTGACATAGTATCTCTTATTCGGATATTTTGATTCATCTTCATCCTCTTCATCATCTGATCCACCACCTTTCTTATTCAATCCACCTTTCTTGTCAGATCCGCCTCCAGATTGGCTGTCAATTGATTCATTAGAAGAACTAATTCTACCATAATCATCTTCTTCATCTGATTCTTCTTCATCTGATTCTTCTTCATCTTCATCTATGACTTCGTCGGTTGAGGGCGTGACTGCCTGAACAGTTTCTTTAACAGGTTCTGGAACTTCCTCTCTCACGATAGCAACATCTTTGAATTTCTTATTAACCTTCTTAAATAAAGAAGATATTTCATCAGGGAAATCTTTATTTTTATCAATCTTTTTACTACGATAAACTCCCAATAAAAAGTTTATTGTATTCATGCATTCATGTAATTCTTCTAATCCAGATAGATTTACTAAGGAAACCTTAATACGATCTAAAACCTTCTCAATGATAACCGATGTGCCAGCATCTTTTAAATCTTTGCTTGAAAATCTACCTTGATAAACATTCATCCAGTTAGTTAATTCTTCTTGAGCATCGGATTTCTTCATATGATATCTCTGAGATAACAATGATACAATCTTTTCATCTTCAAGTTTCTTTTTTCTTAAGAGTGAAATAAATGAATATATCTTCTTAGGATCGTAATAACCGGATGATTTTGTATATAATAAGTGTAAGGGTTCTTCGGGTAATTCTTCAATAACAATGAAGTCGTTATAGAAATTCTTAAAAGGTTTCAATAACATTGAAGGATTATAATCTGGGATATCATACAAATAAGAACAATCTATTCTGATAGGATATTTATTGAGTGTTGGGATAAGGATACCTGTTTCTGAGTAATTTTTCTTATTCAGTTGTATTATTACTGTATTACATTTACCGATAAAAGACTTGCTAATTTTATCATTGAATTGTTCAATTCTCATCAGCTTCTCAATATATAACTCAACTTTTCCATCTGAATATAGTATCATCTGAGCATAATTAGTCGTTGATGTATCATATAATACAAATGAGAGTGTATTTGTTTTATCAACAAATCCTGGTATTGTAAATCCATTGTGTAATGATATATTTCGGTTCCATTTCTCAAAAATATCTTTGGTTACTGTCCGAGATTTATCATGAATCGTATCAGAATAAATACTATCTTTATCTAATTTCATACATGAATCTAAATAACTATCAATATATATCTTAAGATAAGGAACATCTTTCTTAACTTCAAATTCTTTGAATATCTTGAATAAATCAATTGAGTTTTTCTCAATACGATTCTGATAAACTAATGTCACAGGTCTGCAATCGATCATTTCATATGGATAAATGTGTTCCTGTAGTCCTTTAAAATGAGATAATAAATCTAACTTTTGATTACTTTTATCGCGATAATCATCATATGAACTATCTATCTTATCTATCTTCGGGAAATATTTCTTGAGATATCCATTTAATAGTATATCCTGATTCTCAATCTCTTTTAGAGGCGATGATGGTAAATATTCTAAGATATCCTGTAAAGTACAGAAATAAATATTCGTTGAACCTCTTACAAGTTTGATATCTCTAAACAAGGAACGATATTTCTGATAGGATGAATAATAATCGGTTGAGAATTTAGGATCGCGTTTTACTGAACCATCCGAAGAACAGAATCGTTCGTCATAATTTTTCTCAATATAAGGATTGATAAAATCACCTAACTCAGAATAATGGATTCCTAGAGGATAAGAGTATCTTAAGGATGTTTCTTTCTTAGGATTATGATCTAACCATGCGAATATCTCTTTCCCCGAAATATCATCGCAACAATATCTCGCTATCTTATTCATTAAAATTTCAATTGTATCGGTTAGATATATTTTCTCCTTCACTGATTTCATTTTCTGACCCTCAATAGAAGGTTTTGATGAATCAGTCGGATTAAAGATAGTAACATCCCGATGTAAAAATTTTTCTTTATCTTTCTGACTGGTTAGTCCTCGTAAAGGACCTGTTACATGGAAAACATTCACTTGTATATCAGATAAATCATTATCAAAGTCTAGATAAGGATCACTCATTAAGATATTATAATGGATAAAAATAAAATAATAATATATATTATATTAACTATGGATTTTGAAAGTTCTTCTGTTAGGGATGATAATGATGATCATCTTGTGAGAACTATTGGAAAGAGGCGGGGACAGGTATCAGGTCCCAAGAAGAATAAAAAGAGGACTAAGAAAAGAGTTTCCAGAAAAAGACAAACTAGGAAAAAAACTCATAAGAAACGTGTTAAGAGAAAAACTACACGGAGAACTAAAAGAAAGGTAAAGCGCAGCGTTAAAAGATATAGTCAAAGGGGTGGGACGGGGATGGCGGATTATAAAGCAGGCAATAAAAATACATGTTTATATGGCGCTATAGTTACAGTAATGAATATTATACAAGAGGACAACCCTACACCAGTCACCGACCCCCTGCTTGAAATTCAACTGGACAAGTTTTTAGCCCTGCAAGATCAGGCGTCGGTAAAAGTATCACTTATTAGACATACTGAATCAACCTCAAATACTCAGTATAAAAGAAAAAGAGGAGAAAAATCTAAGCAATTAGCCCTGGCTGCCGGAGTGGCGCCGAATGAAGCTGATAAACTTGACTGGGGAGGGAGCAGGTTTCCTAGTAAAAACGAGGCATATTGGGGATATACTCATGCTTTTCTAACTGGATACGGTCGCACACAAGCATATTCAACCGGCTATTATAAATTATGGGAGATATTCTGTGGGGGAGATTATGATATGGATTTCTTTTGTTCCGTATTGCCGAGGGCATGTCAATCTGCAAAACTTGCTACAAAAGGTTTCATTCAAAGGTTGAAAGATACCTTAGACGCGCGGACAAGAGATAATTTTGAAGATGATATGAGGGCAGAAATTGCAGATCTGACGCCACCAGAACAAATTGAAACGTTTATTACTATGATGAAAACTCCTGGGTTTTTAGAAGCACTAATAGCATATTATGGACTCAAATTGATAAAAATAACAAATGGCATAAGCGAAACACCAATGTGGAATATACCTTCCCTTCTGCTTCCCACTCCCAATATCCCAGACACACAGAGGTGTATGAGGGAAGATTTATTACCTGATATGGTTTTATTCTTAAATAAATTAGAAGATGAATGTTGCGAATTAGTGTTAGATGGATTGGATGAGGCATTTGCTGATGCTGCGGGTAATGATGGAGGGATACTTAGACCTAGAAATTACTTAGCAGTCAATCAGGATTATCCAGATACTTACATGACAGATGATAATTCAATTTTCAGTTTTTTGTTTAATCTTCCACAGTGGTTTCAAAGGACGGTCAGTGAAACTACAACACTTCAAGGATCCCTGGATGGAATAAAAACAGTGTTTCCGCAGTTTAATTATGATGAACCATCTGAAAAACGTAATGTTTGCTTTGTTCATGGAATAATGATGTTAGAATATATGCCGTGGCCATTATTTACTAATATGATATTAGACACTGTTTCAAGACCTTCACACCCACCACCATCAGAACCAGAACCAGGGGTGCTGAAGCAAGGAGGTGACTCAGAACCGCCCGGGGAAGAATCTTCTAAAATTCCTCATCTTTCGGCCGCCGCACGAGCGGACATTTTTATGTGGCCACCTGGGAAAGATATCACAACCCACGTAGCAGTATTAGAAGAAATTGGCAATTGGCTGGCTGGTAATGTCTGGCGCCCAAAAGATACGATCATTCACCTAGATGGACGAATTATTATGGGTGCAACTCCTATATTTAATAAATCCTCGCAGGAAGCTATCATTAGTTTGCCCAAAACACAACGATCGGGTAGACCATACTGTATTAGTATTCATGTTACTACTAGCGCCACCGAAGAAAGAAAGAAACATACTCTAGACCTGCAAACATTGGATGAGATGGATAGATTTTTAAGAGATGCGATGTGTATCGGATGTAAAGCACCTTTTGCTTTGAAAAAAATCATTTTTACCCGACTATTAGAAAATTTAAAAAAGATGACATCCGTAGACGCAAAAGGGTATGAATCAATGATGAGAGATGTTTTATTTTATGGGGAATATACTGGAGGAGTTTTAACAGCGGCGACGGTTAAACATGCTATTGAGAATATTGAGCCGAAGAAAGGTAATTCAGATATGACTTGTTTCAATCTGATTCAAGAATTTGATGATGCCTTGAAAGAATTCTTAGAAAAATGCATGGACCAGCTAACATTGGAAGGAAAGCCTGCTGGCTGGAAAGAAGTTTTAAAAGGCATAAGCGACCATAGAGATGAAGAATGTTTTAAATCTTCTTTTCTAAAACAACCTGCAAATGCAACGTGTGTATCATTTGAACTAAAAAACTTCCCCTCAACGGGACTTCAGAGAATATATTCCGGTCGTGGGCGGTCGTCGCCCGTTGGGATAACACAAATAGATTTTTGGTCGTTATTTTTATATAAAAATGTTAAAAATGTCTCATTTTTATCACCTCCTTTGAGACTTAAAATGGTGGGGGAAATGGCAATGTCCCTGGGGGCAGATCAACACCCTTATAAGTTATTAGCAGCTCAAATAAAACAAGCTGACGTAAATAATTATTATCATACAAATCCTATGTTGATAATGGTATTCAAAGAAGTATCTAGATTAGTTTCAGATGGAAGTGATGGAGCAATGATTAATGCATATAGACGATGCCATACTATTATTCAAAAAGCATTGAAACATGTGAAGGCAGATTGGGGAGGGGTTGCCGGACTCAACAACTCCGCATATTATTTCCCTTTGGCAGGAGGGAGACACGCTCATCTAACAGATATTTTCGGCGGAGGTTGGTCTGATGGATGGGGATTTGATGCGAATCCTGTTTCTGCGCAAGTTCTGGACACTCAGCCCGAAGGGCAATGTTTAAAAGAAACGACTGTCACACGCATCAAAGAAGCCCGTTATGCAAAGATTGAAGGGAATTCACTTAATTTTTACGGAACAAGACCCCCGGATGGAGGGGGTGATGTGCCGGGTTATATGACGGCTCCATCTCCGGCAGATCCCAAAGAAAGTTCTCTTAAAAGTTTAATAGGTTGTGAAGTTACACAAGTATGGGATAGTGAGAAACAATATCATTTTCAAATTCAAATAACCGGAATAACAAATGTTAATTCTGATAACCCACCTGCAAGTGCCATGCGCAAAATTAATTTTGCGAATTTACAGTTAGCTGATCAATTTTATATCGCATTAAGAAATTTGAGCAAAGAGAGAGAATGGAATTATCTTCATACTGACATATCAGGAGCGGCAACAGAACAAGGATTTGAACCAGGACCAGAACCAGACCCAGAACCAGACCCAGAACCAGGACCAGAACCAGACCCAGACCCAGAACATGACCCAGCATCACAAGCCCTAGCATCAGGAATAGGTTGGTCCTACATAGATTCTAATGATATGATGCACGGACCCTACAAGGATAAAGATGATATGGTACAAAATATAATATCCGCGGCAAAGACAGATGGAGTTCCACCGGGAACGCAGGTTAGTCCTGAAGGAAGTGTTGATTTTATTGATTTCAGTCAGGTTCGTCCCGAATAGATATAGGTTTGTGATGGTGTGATCCAAAAATAA
>Ga0308007_10001506_pt1 | contig 10243 bp, 10 predicted proteins | sample Neamet71_FD_203152 | JGI IMG/M metagenome (GOLD analysis project Ga0308007, IMG submission 203152) | Marine microbial communities from water near the shore, Antarctic Ocean - #71 | ecosystem: Environmental > Aquatic > Marine > Unclassified | place: Southern Ocean | collected 2014-06-07
ATTAATCATGTGTGAAAAGAATAAGAAATTAGATAAATTAATTGGTCATTCCTTATTGATCACCGAACTTGAAAAGAAAAAGATAGTTACGGGTAAAATTCATCCTGTTCTAGAAAATTTCATAAATATCCTATCGGAGTGTGAAGTAGATGAAGAAAAATATAAATGTGTTCTGTGCTTATATAATATTTTGAAATCATATTATGGCGATACACGTTTACCCGAAGGATACAAAGTTAAGATACAATCATTAATCGATAATGAGAAAAGTAATAAGATTAAATTCAGAATGATGGATATTATTGAACGTAAGTAGGTTTGATTCTTAACATTATTAACTCTTTTTTTATAAATGGAATATTCTTCTGTAATCGGATATTCTGAAGACCAAGTTCACATGTTCTCTACTATAACTACAGAAAATTTAGCGGAGGGTTTAGAACCCGTTTCTGTCGTTCAGAATACATACGATAAAAGTATCGTGATCAAAGAATTATTAATTAATTGTATTCAAGGAACAGAGATTTTACCGATTGATAATAAAGATTATCAGAATAAAGAAATAGATGAAATAATTTCTAAATTAGATAAATTTTCAGAAGAATTTATTCAATTACAAGATGAATTGGATGAACTTCATATAAAATATAATCAAGAATTAAAGGTAACGCAAGGGAACATTACTAAATTAGATTCAACGATTCATTATATGAAATCTCTAAATGAAGAATATGATAAAGATGAAACAATTAAAGAAATTATGGATAAAATGAATTCTTATTCAGTAAAAATAAATGAAAATGATAAATTAAAAGAAACAAAAAAGAACTATATTGAAAAAAGAAAAGAAATCAATAAACATCTCCACTTAATGCAGAAAATTAATAAATGGAATCATTCGGCGATATGTCCAATTTGTATCACGAATAAGATTGATTCATACTGTAATCCTTGTGGTCATACATCTTGTAAGGAATGTTTGGAGAAAAATGCAAATTTGAATCATAATAAATGCCCAATATGTCGCGAATATGTTATGGATATCCGTAAATTATATTTTATCTAGCTCCCCTAGCTCCCCTTTTAGTAGCTCTTCTTTTCTTAGATCTTCTTTTAGTAGCTCTTCTTTTAGTAGCTCTTCTTTTCTTGGTTCTTTTACGAGGTGCGCCGCCACCGAACCAGCCGACTGCGCCTCCCTGGGGCATATTCGCTTTCATCGCTGCTTTTCGCGCCAGGAAGGCCGCTTTCTCGTCGACGGGTTGCTGCTGCTGCTGCTGCTGCATCGGTTGCTGCTGCATCGGTTGCTGCTGCATCGGTTGCTGTTGCTGCTGCATCGTTTGCTGCATCGGTTGCTGCTGCATCGGTTGCATCGGTTGCTGTTGCGGTTGCTGTTGCGGTTGCATCGGTTGCTGTTGCTGTTGCTGCTGCTGCGCGGTCCTCGCCGCGATCCGCTTATTCCAATCCAGAGCCGCGTCGTTCTTCCCGGCGATATTTAAAGATGCAGTACGAATCGCGTCATGTCCTTCTAAATTTCCGAATAGATTGTTTATTTTGTCATTCAAAAGAGTGAATAATTTTACTCTTTCAGCTTTTTCTGTAGGGTTTATTCGTTCTTCCTTTAGCTCTGTGACAAGAGCCATGAGAATTGCCGAAAGAAGAGCAATATATTGATGAGGATCTTTATTTATCTTATCTATGTCACTCTTGCCTAAATTAATTAAGTGCGCGGCAAGTCCGCCCACAGCCAACGTACCAGCCGCCGCGAGACCGACCGGGGTAGCTGCCAGCGCCGCTGCGGCTGCGGGGGCGATAACTGCACCGGCACCGGCCGCTGCCCCGAATAAGCCCGTCGCTCCTTCAAATTTTCCAGCGCCTGAACGTACTTTATTTTTCATTTATATATATAATATATATTTAAAATTTGATAATTATCATTTAAATAAACATTACTAGTAATACTTAGTGTAATGGTTCAAACTACCTTATCTCGTAACGGTTATAAAATTAAGAAATGTGAATTATCTATCAAAGAACTGAAAGACATAAAAAAAGATTTAACAGTAAATCCATTTGTCGTCGGTGATTTTGGGAACGGTGTAGAAAAGAGATTTAGTTTATTTATGGAATCTCCTAATTCAATTTATCTACCTCGTTTTTATGCACAAGATAAATTCGGTTCACCTACCAAATCAAAAATGGATGAGGGTCAAACGATAAATTTATCTTTCAACGGATCTTTGAGGAAAGAACAAGACCCAATTATTAAGCTATATCAAGAAGCATGTGTAGAGAAAGGCGGTGGATTAATATCTTTAAAATGTGGTGGAGGGAAAACAGTCCTTGCTTTATATCTTATCGCGATGTTACAGAAGAAAACTATTGTTGTCGTTCACAAAGATTTCTTGATGACTCAATGGCGAGATAGAATTCAACAATTCTTACCCGAGGCGCGTATAGGTAAAATACAACAGAATACAATTGATATAGAAGATAAAGATATCGTTTTAGCGATGGTTCAAAGTCTTTCTCAGAAAGAATATGAGGCCGATGTATTTTCATCTTTCGGTCTAGCAATCTTCGACGAGTGTCACCACTTAGGAGCAGAAGTCTTTAGTAAATCTATGGCGAAAGTATCATCTAAGTATATGTTAGGTTTATCCGCGACACCCGATAGAAAAGACGGATTAAGAAAAGTTTTTGAATGGTATATCGGTCCTATGGTTTATTCCTCTAAATCTGAAATTAATAAAGATTATATTGAAACGAGAATTTATGAATATTATGATGACGATCCTCAATATTCAAAAATAGACCAAATATATACTAAAAATGGACCTAAACCCTGTATGCCTAGAATGATTAATAATATCTCCTATCATGTTCCGAGAAATTTATTCATTAATAATATCATTAAGGCAGAATATGAGATTGGTAGAAAAATATTAGTATTGGGCGACAGAAGGGAATATCTGAATACTACTGAAAAATGGATCAAAGAAAATATTGGAGATATTGTCGGTCAATATGTAGGAGGTCTGAAACCCTCTGAGCTTAGAGATTCACAAGAAAAAGATATTATCTTGGGAACTTTTTCTATGGCCAGTGAAGGAATGGATATTCCTAAATTAAATACAATCATACTTGCTTCGCCGAAATCAGATGTTGTTCAGAGTGTTGGCAGAATTTTAAGAGAAAAGGCTGATGCTCGTAAATTTCATCCCTTAATCATCGATTTCAAAGATACTCATCCAAATCTAAATCTGTTTACCAAACAATGTGATAAAAGGATCGCATTCTATAAAAAGAGCAATTATCAAATTAATATCTATGGTCAAGATGGTTCCAAGACTAAATTAGAAAAAAAGAAGTCTAAGAAGAAGAAAGAAGTCTATGAAATTACAGAATGTCTTATTGATTAAATATGATTCTCTAAGATCTTTTTACTATTCATTAAAATCTCCGAATATTTTGATGATGATAAATCATTCTTAATAAACTCAGCCAACTCTTCGGCAGTTGAAACGCCAATACAATTTATACCTGAAGTAAATAATTCTCCCTTATTGATCCAATCCGAGTGTAAGACTAATACGCAATCATGATAAATTGCCTCCAAGAATGTATACTGCGTCCCCCCACCATCACCCTTTATTATGGACATATCAATCATATATTTTGCGTCTTTCAATATACTTTTATCTTCATATACTGGGGATAAATTCTTCGGGAATTTTCCTTTCCAATATTCTTGAATATTTAATTCCTTTAACTTATGATGAACATATAATCTGTTTTCGGCTCCGAATAAATAAATATGATCTGATTTATTCTCTAATAATTGATTCGCTTTTAATAACAGATCCGTATTTTTATCAAAATCAATCCTCGCAATCGATACACATTTGTATCCTAAACCATCAATCTTTGGTATTTTATAAGAAAAGAAAGGATGAGGCATGAATAAAGATTTTACATTAAATTGATTCATTAAATATTCTTGAACAGATTCTCTGATTGTAATCACTTTAAAATGTTCTAATAAAGGTTTTTCGTTGTGATCCGTAGACTGAACTAACGGATTTTTATTCTTGGATTTTTTACATTCAGTAGGATCGTGAATAATAATCTCAGTTTCTTTAGGGAATAAATGTAAATATTCCCAGTAATGTTTATCAACTGCCGTAATCAGTATATTATCTAATTTGATGATTTCGCCAATACTCTTATTGCGATATTTACATTCATAACCATAATCGCGATCAGAAGTTTCATTACGTTGCGCTATCTTGTAGATAGGAGAATTTAGTTTGTGAGATAAATGTGCTGTGAATGTAACCCATCCACCGTAAACCGGTTTCGCTAAATATAATAAATTCTTTTTTGGAGATGATTCGTCATAAGAATTAATAATATCCATTTTTAAATAATAAAGATTAAAAATAAATTATTCTAACTTAATTTGAGAACCTTTCTTTTTCGGGTCCAGGTCTGTTGGGGCGGTAATCACTAACTTTTTTACATTTGGATCTGTTTCAGATAAATCTTGTGCCCTCTTCTCAACCTTTACCTTCTTTATCTCAGATTTTGGTTTTATCTTTTCTTCATTTTTATCTGGTTCTTCATTTTTATCTGGTTCTTTTTTACGTTCTTTATCTTTATTATTGATCTGTTCGGATATTTCTAATAAAGGATCTCTTTTCTTATGAATTTCAATACTCTTTGTTTTTTTCTTCTTTTTCTTCTTTTTCTTCTTTTTCTTATTTTTATTATTCGTTGTTCTTTTAATGAATTTAGTATAATTTTCCAATATATTCGGTTCATCGGGTTTTAACCGAATACCCACATCCCCCAGACATTTCTTGTTTATCTTCATATATATTTAATAGATAATATTAATTTTAATCTAGATTTAGATGATCTGTGTGATCATTCAGAAAATTCTATTCCAAATGTCTGGGGCACGAGACTTAAAATGAAAGAAATCAAACACGTTAAAAACAAGTGTTTAACTAAAAAACTAAAAAAATAAATCACCCTGAAGTGACCACTGCCACACCCTCTATTTCCCACCAAGAAAAAATGTTAAGAAGAATATTTTAAAAATGAGAACAGATACTTCAAAAAATATCGATTCACAGATAGAAGAACTTGAGAGAAAAATTAAATTGCTTGAAAGTTCTAAATGAATTTAATTTTTTTATATGATTATATAAATGACTAAACAGAGAGTACCTAGTAGGAAGAATCATAAGCGGATGAAAACTAGAGGTCGCAGGGTGTTAAGAAAGATAAATAGCAATAACCGAAGCCGGAATAAGAGCCGGAATAAGAGCATGAATAAGAGCCGGAATAAGAGCATGAATAAGAGCCGGAATAAGAGCCGGAATAAGAGCCGGAATAAGAGCCGGAATAAGAGCCGGAATAAGAGCCGGAATAAGAGCCGGAATAAGAGCCGGAATAAGAGCCGGAATAAGAGCCGGAATAAGAGCAATAGAAAGAGAAAAACTAATAATAGACGCGGGAGATCTGTGCGCCGAAAGACACCCAGAGGACGGAAAAGAATTATCGGGGGATTTTACCCTAATAGCAACCAAGGACAGAGAGGTGGATTTGAATACAAATTTACCAAGGAGCCTCAGATGCCCGAGATGCCCAAGCCGGTCGCCCCGAACATGAATAACACACCAACAGAAACGCCTGATATAACGCCATCTCCCGTGGACACTCCTGAGACCACGACAGCTCCCCAGGCACCTTATCCGCAACCTAGTAATTAAAATATCCGATCCAATCAAGTATTTAAATAGATAATATTGATTCTATCATTATGAATCAATTCTATCAAGAAAATAAACTTGAAGTCGGTTTAGATGAAGCAGGTAGAGGTTGTTTGTTAGGTCCCGTATGTATCGGAGCAGTTATAATGAATGATATTAGAGATATACCTCCGCCCCAAGAAATTAGAGATTCAAAAAAATGTTCACCTAAAGTAAGGTCGGAACTCCGAAAATATATTGAAGAAAACGCCATTGCGTTCAATGTTCAGATGATTCACGAAGAAAGGATTGATAAAGTGAATATTCTAGAGGCAACGATGGAAGGTATGGAAAAATGTTTAGATGATATTACATCCGTAATTAATATCGATAAAATCCTTGTTGATGGAACTACATTTCCTATCTATATGGATAAGAATACTTTTGAAGCGATATCACATATATGTATCCCTGGGGGGGATGATAAATATCTAAATATCGCGGCGGCTTCAATTTTAGCAAAAGAATATCACGATGAATATATTATGAATCTATGTTCCGCAAATCCAGATCTGAATAAGTATGATCTCAAGAATAACAAAGGATACGGAACGAAATCTCATATGGAAGCATTGAAAGAATATGGTCCTTCTATTTATCATCGGAAATCATTCAAACCTTGTCAAGGGATTTAATATATATTTAATATATATTTAATATAAAGATGAGTGGTCACTGGAAAATAAATTATAATTCTCAGCCAAAGATGAGTAAAACAATGGATCATTCAAAGATGGATCATTCAAAGATGGATCATTCTAAGATGGTTGAACCTGTAGGATCTAACCCGTGTACAGATAAATTAACCGATATAGAATATCTAGAGCATATGATACCACATCATCAGGTCGCTATAGATATGAGTGATATGTTAATACCTAAATCAACCGATCCAATCATGTTACACTTATGCAGAGATATTATAAGAAAACAAAAATATGAAATATGGGAAATGGGTTTAATGAAAAGTAAATTACCCGCATCTATCTTTTCATCACAAGGATCACATAAAGAAGATTTTATAACGAAGATGGATTTACATGCTCCTAAAATGTCGAAAGCTCAACAGGGTCCGTGTAATCCTCTATTCTTCAAACCGAATGATCACTCTGCTCATATGAAAGGTATGGTAATCACAGATAAAAGTTATCTGGAACATATGATACCTCATCATCAGGTCGCCGTAGATATGAGTAGGCGTCTTCTCCTTCATACGAACCATCCTTATCTGATGGATTTTTGTCGCAAATTAATCATAGACCAGCAAGGTGAAATATTTTATATGAATGGTTTATTGAAAAATTCATATAATTATCAAAGTGAATTACTCGGATATTAAATATCTATATGATAATAGAAGACTTTACGAATGACAATACTTTTTTCTCAAAATTGTATTGTGAAAAACTTTGATGAACAACGATCATATCGTTCTAAACTAGTGCTAACTAAAGATTATGATGGTCCGAATAATTTCTCTCTTTTATGGAATCAATTATTAATTCTATGGCACAATGAATTAATTTCTGATTCAAATTCGTTGAAAACTAAATATAATCCTATTATCCTAAAAAGATATTCTAATGATATCTGTCAAGAAATAGATATGATTCTCTATAAATTCTCAGATTTGAATATGAGAAGTATCACATTATATTATGATAAATATCAACTGAAAAATAATTTGGAAACGATAAGAAAATTATATGATCTGAAAAAGATGTTGCTAAGTTTATGAACGCCTGTAATCTGGGTCAAGGATAAATTCATAAGGATAACAATGTTTCAATTCTTCATCACCGTTCTCTATGTATCCGATATGATTATCCTTGAATTGTCCGAAGAAAGAACTATGACCGACTATCGCTATATTTTTCTCGGGTCTTTTTTGAAGATAAGTAATCATTTTTTCTAATCTCTGTTCCAATTCTATCATGTTTTCTCTGTAATCTTCTTTCCATAATGTATCCTGATCAACATCTAACTGAAATTCTATTTTCGGAAAACGATTATTGAGTGATGTCAGAGAAGACCTCTTATTACAGGTATCTTCTCCAATAGGATATTCCCTTAGGAATTCTTGAGAAATGATAGGTATTTCTGTGTCACCAAAGATATTCATACAAGTTTCTAAAGTCCTCGTTAAAGGAGAGACTAATACTAATTCTATTTCTTTTTTATTCTGCCAAGATTGACCTAATTCGATACTTTGAAGATGTCCTTCCTGGGTTAAAGGTGAATCAATCGTTAAAGGTATGCGAAATGCTTGAACTCCTATTTTATGAAATAATTCATTGTGCAATGAATGACCATGTCTAACTAAATGTAAAATTTTACTCATTTATTTAGTTTATGAAAATAATTTTAAATAGAAACAATAATTAATGTTTTCTGGATCTTCTAGATTTTCTAGATTTCTTTGATTTTAACGTTTTTCTTCTTTTCCTTGTCTGTGCGCGCTTCTTTCTTTTCTTGGTACGTTTATTATTTCGTTTCCTTCGCCCACCACCATTTGACTTCGCTGCGCCGACTACCTTCGCAGCGCCCACGGCCACTCCTGCTGCTACGGCAATTCCTATGCCGACCGGTGAAGCGATAATTCCAAAAAACGTCCCCAATATTCCAATAAAACCAACGCCACCCAGCTTATCTTTCAATAAGGCCAGACCTGCCTTCTTAAAAACAGATTTAAGCCCACCTATCGCAATTTTCCCAATTGTAGTTTTCATCCATTCTGTAAAGGTTTCCAAATAAAACTTCATGGTACCTGGCTCGGCTACGGTGAGGTCTTCCGTGCGAATGCAACAATCTGGGTCCAACTCATGCCACTCCATATTTTCTGCGGGTATTTCACCCCCTCCGACCTCCCTCATCGCCCACCGTATGTTCCTTATATAATGATAGCTTTTTAACGGGGGGAAATACAACTTATCATCCAGTCCCATCGTTTCAAGAAATTTCTTCATTATTCCGGCGTAGGAAGCTATTGTAATACCCATAACAACCGCGCCGCTAGGGATCGTATCTAGTTTCATGCCGATACTATTTTCTGGTTTTGTTGGTTCTTTTTCATAGGATACTTTTAGGCCGTATAACTTTATTATTTGTCTGTATAGTTCTGTGTATTGAGTCGCATTAGGTGGTAATTCTTGTTGTTTATCATAAGTATCAACCTTTTTCTTTAGTTCATTCATCTCCTCCTCCCATTTTTTTATTTTCTCTGCGCGCTTGACCTTGTGCGAAGGGTCTGTTGGTGCACCCCAGCTCGTCCTATCATCTCTAGTTGACTTTTTCGATTTAGCTTGATTGATAATCAACGGATATGGTTCACATCCAAATGTCTCCTTCCCCTTTCCATCCGGGTCTGTTTCTATCATCTCCATCTCATCTGGAGACAGTAATAACTTATTAATTCCATTACAAGGGGACGCCGTCGCACCTAAATGGATCCTTGCACCGTCCCCCTTAACGAACCCTTGAAATGCCCCATGTTTTCCTTGTCTGTCGTCATCCTCCACCCGCAGGACTGTTCTTATGAGAGTATCATTTACCTCTTTCATGGCCATGAGATACCGACCCTCTTCTTCCTCTGCAGCCATCGCAATTACTGTTGCTGAGTAAGCGGTTTTGTATGCTAACAGGAGACGTTTCAATTGAGCCTCCTCGTGGCCGTCTTCCGTTTTCTTTATCGCATAATCTATTAGGTGTTGGAATAGTTTTTTGCGCTGGGATCCATGATGGTAGTCTTGTAGTCCAGGTTCAAAATAAAATGCAGAAAGAGCGCAAACTTCGCCGCGACCATCAAGTAGATCCACAGCATGTGCGTGGCGATCCACTTTACCATTATCATCGGAATCATCGGAATCACCCGAGGGCTTGCTTTTGGAAAACTGACCATGATCTTTCTTATTGATACTAGCTTCCCAAAACAATTTATATATTTCACCCGCCGTCATATCTTTAGTGTTTTCTGAATCGAACATGGCGTTGGTACCGGTATCCCCTTTATCTTCCTTTTTGCGTTCTTTTCCACTCCAGGTAGAATGAGTGTGACCCTCTATAGCTAGTTTGACATGGCAATTTGTGAAGAATAATTTATTACCACGTAATACATATATAGGGTTATCCTTATCACCTTTCAGAATTTTTACATCCTTCGTGCCTTCTTTACGAAGCTCCTCATTAGCGAACGTAAATATACAATCTTTTTTTTGGAGTAAATCCCTCTCAATTCCCTCACTCATCCATTCTGTACAATGTTGACCCTCTGTAAGAAGAGTTCCAATCTTACCATCTGTCTTGTAGAACGATTGTCCACCTTCTGTTTTTTTCCTTACCACTCTGATGTAAGTGTCCTTTTCCAACGATTTTTCTCGTTTTTCTGCATCACTGCGGGCGTCCTTGCGGACGCTCGCGCCGGTGAGCGC
>Ga0308007_10001511_pt1 | contig 10228 bp, 16 predicted proteins | sample Neamet71_FD_203152 | JGI IMG/M metagenome (GOLD analysis project Ga0308007, IMG submission 203152) | Marine microbial communities from water near the shore, Antarctic Ocean - #71 | ecosystem: Environmental > Aquatic > Marine > Unclassified | place: Southern Ocean | collected 2014-06-07
TGAGTCTCGGTCCTTTAACGATTCCGCCCATTCTACATCAGACATGTTATTAATATAAGTCCGTGCGTCACTGGAGCATTTATCACATGGTAATATTTTTACAAAATTTATTATAAAATTTTTATACGCGTCTTTATCCATTTCATTTGGGATATCTGGATATCCAAATGCTGTAAAATGCAGCGTGTTCCAAAATGCCGGCCCCCATATTTCTGGGTTTATATTATTTTTTCCTGAAACTTCCATCTATTAATTATATATTATATTATAAATTTAATTGTTATTTAAAAGCGTGTTTTATAATATAATATACTATGGAATTAAGTAGTAAATGGAGTCTTTATTTACATTATAAAGATCTTGGAAAAATGTATAATGATAATATTGAAAAATTAATGGATATTCAAGACATTGAGACATTTTGGAAAACTTTTAATAATATTCCCAAAATTTATGATATATTTTCTGACGGAACTTCAGTTAAGAAAATTAAAAGAACAAATGCAATACCGTGCGCGTATTCTTTCTTTAGAGACGGAGTTTTCCCATGTTGGGAGGATAATAAGAATAAAAATGGGTTTGAATATTCTATAAAAAATAGCTCAAATTTACAAAAATTTCACGAAGAGTGGCTAAATTGCATACTGTATTTAATCGGGGATACAGATGAAATTTTTTCTCATATAAACGGAATTAGAGTAGTAGACTGTACAAAATACAACAGTGTCTTATATAGAATGGAAATATGGGTAGACGAAGAAAAATACAAAACAGAAATAGAGGAATTAATTAAAGGGGATAATTTTAACTTGGGCGAGTATAAACTACTCTATAGAACTCATAAAAATATTAAAGAAACGGTATAAAAACATATTGTATATAAGATTATGCAGTGTTATGGAACAAATCACAGATGAATTGCGCAAAGTAACAGAAAAGCTATCAGACATCGTCGTCGCCCTAGAGGATAAATTAGACGCTATTGACACGCGTTTTGATTCCCTTGAGGAAAAAATGGATGCTATTGAATTGAATATGGGTCCACTGCTTGATCTTTTGAATAATCTAATTAAGACTAATATTAGTGAGGATACACTAGGACCCCCTGAACCAAAGGCAGTAAGACCAGAGCTTTCTTATCGCGTCGAGGGCGATAATGTTTACATCTATGGTACAAAAACGTTTGACAATAAGGAAATTATTAAGTCTTCATTTAAAAATACAAGCTGGTCAAAAGAGAACTCTTCTTGGACTTTTAAGGTATTTGATAATTATGAAAAGACTTTTGAGACATTTTTCCCTAATATTATTAAGGATCAATAGTAAAAACATTGATATGACGTTTTCCAGTACCAACTTCATTTCCATTTACCCTCCTAATCCTTGGATCTTTAAAACAATAATACAAAACACATTTATGTGTAATAGACAGTCTCTTAGACATTGTCTTTGCGGATAATTTTACGCCAGCGCCATTCTGTAAATAAGCATACACCGGATTCATTAAATATAATAAGTTATACAATTTATCTTTAAATTATTATATTTAGTTTAAATAAATAAATAAATAAACATGTTTACGAATGCGAAGTCTAAAATTAATGCTACCAGAGGCGCTTCAGCGTGTGATTGCAGTAAAAATGTCTCTGTAGCAAGAGCAAGGGTTCCAGAAAAGAAGAAAAAAACTCCGTGGTATGAAAAGATAAACCAAAATATCGATTTTTTCGAATTCGGCGAAAGTGGATATGGAGCGCCAAATTATAGGAAGGATAGAGCTACAATCCTTGCGGGTAAGAGAGTGCAGAGAGGCATACGAAAAATTCATAACTATAGTGGGCGCGCGTTTCTTAACGATGATAAAAGATTGATGAACCCTAAAATAGTAGTCGGTGATACAATTCATTGGAATCCAAGTGGCCACTATGGCCAATATGAAGACTGGAATGCTAAAGTTAGGCGCGGTATGGATGGAAGAAAAATATTAGGAAAAAAAATAAATAACGGAGATGAGATGGATGAAATGTACTTTGGTGAAAGTAAATATGGGAAGAGACTAAAAATGACTAAGAAGGCTATTGCCTCACGTCGAGCCTACAGACTTAAAAAGTCTCCTAGGCGTTCGCGTAGATCATCTCCTAAACGGCGGAAGATTTCTCAAAAGACTGCACATTCTCGCGCTAAAAGGGCTATGAAGTTACATCACACTAAAGGGATTTCTCTTAAACAGGCCTGGAGAATTGTTTTAAAGAAAAATAAGTTTGGCGACTCTGTATGTGGAAAGGGTTATGAAGTAAATAGGAATTGGAGCCGCGGAAAGGGACAGAAACAGTGTTTAAAGGAATGTGATTTTTACGAAATGAGAGATCAAAGCACCAACAGATGTAAGAAGATGACAATGGTTAAAAGGTCCTATGGAAATGTACCATTAAGTAAACAGGCTAAATTACCCAGAGGATATGAAATTAATCCAGAAACTGGTCGGCAAAGAAAAATATGCCCCCGTGGGTATTACCGGAACCCAGACACTGGTCGCTGCAAGAAAATACAGATGTCTCTAAGACCAGTAAAATCTAGCAAACAATATGAAGACCTAGATGAGTTAGACTCGGTAAACTTCAGGTGGAAAAAGGGCAAAAATATTCCGTTAAGTATGCAATATGGGCATAGCTGTTTTGGTTCTGTCCCTTGCGACTGCGGGATTTAATTAGATAATTAAATGAAAAAAAAAATAAAACTCTTATATTAAAATAAATAATGGATTCACTGGCTGACGCACTCGGTATGAGTTTTGGTAAAAGAAAATTAAAAATGACTAAGAAGGCTATAGCGGCGCGCCGGGCTTACCGTCTTAAGAAGTCGCCTGGGCGTAGACGTAAGTCTCCAGTCCGTAGACGCAGGAAGTCGCCCGCCCGTAGCAGGAAGTCCGCATCGTCGGATAGAACTTACGGTAATATTCCGTTGAGTATGCAAATGGATGATTCCGATCTCTCGGTATTTGGTAAAAGACTAAAGATGACTAGGTCTGCCATCGCGGCGCGCCGCGCTTACCGCCGGAGGAATTCTCCTCGCAGACGTAAGTCTCCCGTTCGTAGACGCAGTCGCGGCCGTAGCCGCAGCCCACGTCGCGGAAGAAAGATGTCAAAGAGAGTCATATACGCCAATGCTAAGAAAGCAATGAGACTTCACCACAGGACCGGTATATCGCTAAAGGCCGCTTGGAGAAAGGTTCTAGGTAAAAAGAGAAGTAGATTCGGGTACGAGAACATGTCCGACTTATCTGAGTTCGGGATGGCAACCGTGTGCGGCCAGGGATACTCGCCTAATCGTAGGTGGCGCAAAGGAAAGGGTACCGGTCAGAAGCGGTGCACAAAAGACAAAATTAAGAAGATTACTTTAAATGAACTTCAGGCTATCGCTGTACAGAATGGCGTTAATATTTACAAGCCCCGTAAGGGTGGAGGCTACACAAGGACCCCAGTAACCGGAAAGGCTCTTAAGAGCCGCCTAAGCAGGGCCAAGGTTTCTTACAAATACGGAAGAAACAAGAGCATAACTTACGTGTAAATTGTAAATTAATTGTAAATGTAATAATGTAATAATGTAATAATATAAAATATAAAGATATATCTTATATTATAATATAACAATATGGAACCTCTTCTAGCAGAAACTTCTAACCGATATGTTTTGTATCCTATTGTATGGACTAAAGTATGGAATGAATATAAAAAACATCAGCAAGCTTTTTGGACAGCGGAGGAAATAGACTTCTCAGCTGATATTTCCGATTGGGAAAAACTAACAGACGATGAAAGATTTTTTATATCGAATGTGTTGTCTTTTTTTGCGGGTTCTGATGGAATCATATTTGAAAATCTCTCTATAAACTTCATCGAAGAAATTAAGGTTCCAGAAATCAGGGCATATTATGGTTGGCAGGCAGCTATGGAAACAATTCATTCTGAGACATATGCTCTAATGATAGATACATACATTTCTAATCACGAAGAAAAGATCAGGCTTCTAAACGGAATTAAAGAGGTCCCGGGTGTAAAGAAAAAGGCGGATTGGGCCAAGAAGTGGCTAAATAGTGAAATCCCGTTTGCTAAGAGACTCGTCGCATTTACAATCGTCGAAGGACTCTTTTTCGCTGGGTCATTTTGTGCTATCTTTTGGCTTAAATATGTAAAGGGATTAATGACCAAAGCCCTTGGTAAGAGCAATGAACTTATTGCCCGTGACGAATCACTTCATGCGGATTTTGGAGTCTTGTTGTATACGTACATCGAAAATAGAATTAGTTTAGATGAAATTAATGAGATGTTTACAACCGCGGTAGACATTGAAAAGGAGTTCATTTGTGAATCATTTTCGTGTGACCTAATTGGCATGAATGCTAATTCTATGAAGACTTACATTGAGTTTCAGGCAGATCGTTTGATTCAAAAGATGGGTTATCCTAAGATTTATGATGTAAAATGCCCATTTGAGTTCATGGACACAATCTCTCTAGACGGTAAGAGCAACTTCTTTGAACAACGTGTCACCGATTACAACCGCCCGGAACAAATTGTAGACAAGGAACTAGAGATCCTGGATGACTTCTAGTTTTAAATTGATAATGTAAATACACTTGAAATGAAATAGAAAAATACTGACAATGAAGGAATTGTGTGTATTTTTTTATCTTGGGGTTTTATTTTGAATATAACTGGAACGCGGTTTAAACAAATACGGCACAGTTTTGGTTGCTGGAAGTGCCGTCACACTTGACGTGGGCGGGTACATTGGCGCCTTCCATCGCAGTCCAATAAGTTGACGAGCTGTGGTCGCTTGAGGGCCCCCCAGTCTTGTTCCAGCGGCCCGCCACATACCTTTCGCCCGCCTCGCCGCCGGCATAAGTCATGGCGTAACCATGCCCGATCTTCATGTAGGTCGTGGGTGTGCCAGGGGACTTCTCCGCCCTTCCGGCCGTACAGGTTTCGGTGCCACATGAGAGTACATTAAGTCTCTTTTCATGGACCAAAATTGCCGCGTCCAATTTTGTTTTAAATACCCCGGCTGTGCCGTCTAAGTTTGGACCAAACAGGGATTTTAACAGTGTGCTCTGCGCACTGTCGTTTGAGGCTAAGGCTTGGTCAATCCCTTGGACACTCTCATCTAAAAAAGTTATTGCCCCGGTTGTTTGATCTACTACCATTAGTTTTTTAGTTCCTGGATTTGCCGCATTTAAATATAAGTTTTCTTTATTATTAAGAATTTGAATAAGAACAAAACTGACAATTACGGATAAAACAGTTAATTTCAAGAATAATGATATTTCCATTGTTATTTATTACAATATATTTTTAATTTAATTTTTATTTATACTTATGAAATAGGATAAAAATGATATTACACACTTTGGTAAATTCATTTTTATTTATTTGATACATTACATCCCATTTATTTGCCTCCCCTGGAGATCTCCATCCCCTCACAGGCGGCCCGCTACGAGTACCCTGCAGCTCTCCCACCGTTTATTGGCCCCCGCGGAGCGCCGTTACTTGAATGGATCCTCATATGACCCCGATCAAACGACCCGAAGCTGGCATAGACGGGGGAGTTGTTCTCGCCGGCGCGGTTGGGTGCGAAGTTCGTAATCATGCCGTTCTGCGACTTGGCCCTCCAATTCCCTAACGCGCCGTTGGGTCCCGCGAGGCCCTCTTCGGACTCTATGTTAAAACGAGAACCGTTTTTAATGTAGTCCCCCTTGGGCTGATAGGTCGTGGGTGTGCCAGGGGACTTCTCCTCCCTTCCGGCTGTACAGGTTTCGGTGCCACATGAGAGTACATTAAGTCTCTTTTCAAGGACTTCCATTTTTGTTTTAAATACCCCGGCTGTGCCGTCTAAGTTTGCACCAAACAGGGATTTTAACAGTGTGCTCTGCGCACTGTCGTTTGACGCTAAGGCTTGGTCAATCCCTTGGACACTCTCATCTAAAAAAGTTATTGCCCCGGTTGTTTGATCTACTACCATTAGTTTTTTAGTTCCTGGATTTGCCGCATTTAAATATAAGTTTTCTTTATTATTAAGAATTTGAATAAGAACAAAACTGACAATTACAGATAAAACAGTTAATTTCAAGAATAATGATATTTCCATTGTTACTTATTACCATATATTTTTAATTTAATTTTTATTTAGTTAATAGTCTGGTTCAATCAGTGGTGGCGGGCGGATCAGTGGTGGCGGGCGGATCAGTGGTGGCGGGCGGATCAGTGGTGGCGGGCGGATCAGTGGTGGCGGGCGGATCAGTGGTGGCGTCAGGATCTATGGTAGAATTAACGAGGTCGTCGGGGTCGTCGATGTAATCCTCGTCATCCTCATCCTCGTCGGGGTCGGGCTCAACACCTACAAGTCTAAATTTTCCTGAATCATCTTTTTTCTCTCTTAATTTATAATGAGGGGCGTCGTCGTCACCTGCCGCCCCTGTTGCCACGAAAAGTGTATCGTCATCTGCTGTTGTGGCTGCCACAATTCCTCCCGGGAATCTTTTATGTAATACGTAAATTAAGCCAATAACCGCTACAAGAATTGGTAATACTAATAGTATTATTACTACTGCGCTCATGTTGATATTATAGTCTGTATATATTATAATTTTGCAAAAAAATAATCATATTAACAATATATCCTACAAAATACTATATTTAATATGGCTACATTAATTACAGGGAGGGGAGTTGTGAGGGTTCTAAAAGACGATACTAAATTCGAAGATAAAATTGAAGATAAAATTGAAGATAAAATTGAAGATAAAATTGAAGATAAAATTGAAGATGAAAATGTTTTAATTTCTATAGAAGAATATAGAAAAATGAAATTCACAGACGAACAGGAATGGAATAATAGTTATAATCCTAAGAGATCATCAATAGAAGCCCTGAATTACATAGAAATTAAAAAACGGGGGGACGGAGCAATCAAAAACATTTATAAATCATTTAATGATACTGAATATGGTCCTTATTACGACCCAATTGGTGTTCACTTGTGTGTATGGAAAAATAATAAATTGATTAAAAATTTCAAATGTGGACAAGACCCTTCATATAAAAATATTCAATCATCCTCTTTTAAACCTGGACTTTACTGCGCGATCTGTCATAAACGAAAAGAATCTACTGAATTTGATTGGAGTAATTCTTTTAAAGTTCCCAAGGAGGCTCGATTCGCGGTTCCTTACGAAAACATAATTCCCGTCGGTAAGTGTACTCCATGTGCACCTCTGAAAAGGAAACTATCTAATTCTGTATCAAATTGGAATAGATTAATGATTAAATGTATTCACGCACTGTACAATGACATGGTTGTATATAATATATCTAAATATGAATCTAAACTATTATGGCCGTGGCAGATGACCTATTATCAAAAATTTAAACATTCTAATCCAAATTACAAAGATTCTGTTGTATTCCTTGCAAGCGATATGGAGAACTTCAGGGACAATTATGGTGTCATTGAGTAAATTTATTCTAGTTAATACCCTTGGGAGACAAAACATATAGATAAAACCATGCTATCGCTATCGCTAAAGGTATGATAATAAAAATAAATCCATATTTACTTAAAAACGATTTTTCTTTTTTTTCAGCCATTATTATAATGTTAACATTTTTTTCTTAGGAAAATTTAAAAGTGGGTAATAATATAATGACAACGAATGAGGACTCTTTTATCAATCAAGTTACCGGGGAAGTAGACTGGGATTCTATTATAACTATGGCTCGTGGAGAAAAAGAAACTCAATATGTATATTCAGATACTGATAAGAAACTCGAGTGTAAAAAGTGTGGAATAGAATTTTTTAACAAAAAATACTATGGCAACTTTCCATTGTGCGATAAACACAGAAATAACACGTTTAAAAAATGATAATACAATGTAAATATAAAGTATATTAGATGACCGACAGTGATGCGAGAATCAAAGCTTTAGAAAAGGAGGTTGCGGAATTAAAAACATCTATTTCATCATTTGGTAATACAAAAAATCGAAAAAGTAAAAGAGCCGATGGTCCTAAGAAACCGTCCGATTATAATTTATTTCTTAAGAAGTTTATGATAGATGAGAAGACTAAACTTGGTGACAAATACGATCATAAAGTAGCATTTGGTTCTGCGGCTAAAGCGTGGTCTGCTCAGAAGAAAATTAATTGATATTAATTATACTGTTAAGAGATAAACATTCTTCGCATATATAACAGTTAAGTAATTTACTATTAAAAAGTTTATCGCAATTACATACCTTATAAATATTACTTTTATTTATATAAGATATGTAATACTTGTTGCTAATTTCAATGTCTTTTATCACCAAAGACATGTCTAATGTTTCATTGTATATTAGAGTTAATATTTCATTTAAATTAGTTATCTTTCTAAAGAAACTACAATTGTAGTTAAAAACATGTTTCAATAATTTAGTATTAACTTTAATACTAAAGTCTTTTACATACATTCTTTCTATAATTAATTCATGTTTTAACCCCTTACAAAATACATAACAAGCATTGGTAAATCTAGAAAATTTATATTCTACCTTTTGAAATATTTCAAGTAGCAACTCAATAAACTGTATATCTGGATATGTATATATATCTTTAATTTCTATTAAAAATTTCCGATCGGCGTTTGAGTTTATGGTTTTTAGAGCATCTGAGAAATATATGTAATCTCTTATAATAATGTAATCCTTAAACGAATGAGAACATTCCGTCAGGCTATGTTTTTTACATGTTTCATATGGGTCTATTTTTATTTTTTTAAACTCGTTATAGAGAATTGGGTCCACCAAACTTTTAGATGGCCTAGAAAGACTATTTGAATATATAATATTAGGGAACATCCTATATAATCTTTTATAATGAGTTATTATTTTATATTTGTTTAAGATACCTTAAAATAAGTTTATTATACTTGTAAAATAAATTAGAATGATTATCATCTTTCCAACTTACGTGGTTCAATGCCGTATGCGTCAATTCGTGGGCAACTAGTGGTATAACCGTGTTTAATGTTTTAATTTTACCATTTTTATATTTGAGTGTTAAAAATATTATCCTGTATTTCGCGCGATATTTCTTATCTTTCCCTATATTAACGTTTCCAGTTTCGCGAACAATTTTGGGTTTATTCAATCCATCAAAAATAACGGTTCCCTGATCTTTAGGAAGTTGAATTTCCTGAACTTTATGTGGGGTTTCTGCCAGTAATTTAAGATAAATGTCGTTTCGGGCCTCTTCTGATAATAATAATCTAAATTGCAATTTCTTAATTAAAATGTCTATTAGTTCTAATAATTTAGAACTTTGTTTAGATTCTCTAGAATTAATAACTTTGTAACCATTAATGTTTATATAATTTTTTCTTTCGTCAAAATCCCAAATAGAATTCATGAATTGCTATATATTAAGTAACACATTTATTAATTTAATACAATATCTACTCCCCCGTCTGGGGTTTTTCTTATAATAGGAACCCCTTTTATCGGTTTTATCGGTTTTATCTGTTTTATCGGTTTTACTGTTCGTCTTTCATTGGGATAATTTATGTTCTTTCGGCGATTTAATCTGTTATATGATAATTCCCTGTTTGGTACATTTTCAATATAAGCTCGTTTAGGTCTTTTAATTTTCTTAGGGACAGTTGTTTCACCTGTTAAGTCTATAAATAGTTCAAGGGGTAAGACTTGAGCTATCTTAGGTATTAGGCCGGTATTCGTAGGAGCTGTGTTTATTATAAACGGAAATTTTGTTACTCTATCATCCATCTTTAAAACCTTATAATAGAACGAGTCAACTATTATTATATTGTTAGATATATCAGGATTTTGATATAATAACATTAATGCCCTATAAGATTTTAAACAATTCTTAAGAATGTACAATGTTTGCATCTATATACTATAATATTATATACATTATTATTTAAATATATTACGTAAATAATTATATATGTCATATATTAATAGATCGTTATGGAATACCAGGACGACGTAGATGAATTATCTGAAGCCGAATCATCAGAATCGTCGGACTCGGATTCGTCGGACTCGGAATCGTCGGACTCGGATTCGTCGGACTCGGAATCGTCGGACTCATCCAGGGAAGACAACTATAAAGACGAAGAGGAGAATACATATGATATATTCGATGAACTGGCAAATCTAGAATCTATGCAGG
>Ga0308007_10001513_pt1 | contig 10224 bp, 7 predicted proteins | sample Neamet71_FD_203152 | JGI IMG/M metagenome (GOLD analysis project Ga0308007, IMG submission 203152) | Marine microbial communities from water near the shore, Antarctic Ocean - #71 | ecosystem: Environmental > Aquatic > Marine > Unclassified | place: Southern Ocean | collected 2014-06-07
ATTTCCAGCGCCTGGATCATGAGCTAGTAGTTAGCAGCAGCTTGATTCCCGCCAATGACCCAACATTGTTGTTTACAAATGCTGGTATGGTTCAATTTAAAGATATTTTTTTAGGAGATGAGAGTTTTAAGTATATTCGCGCTGCGTCTTCTCAGCGCTGTGTGAGAGCTGGAGGAAAGCATAATGACCTAGAGAATGTAGGGTATACGGCGCGCCACCATACTTTTTTTGAGATGCTGGGAAATTTTAGCTTCGGAGATTATTTTAAGCGCGAGGCAATTATTTATGCTTGGCGGTTTTTAACAGAAGAGCTTGGACTGTCCGAAGAGTGTCTATGGGTGACCGTGCACGAATCTGACGATGAAGCAGCACAAATATGGCTCCAAGAAGTTGGTATTAACCCAGCTCGTTTTTCTAGGCTGGGGGAAGATAATTTTTGGCAAATGTCAGAAACAGGTCCTTGTGGTCCTTGCTCTGAAATTTTTTACGATCATGGTGAAGATATCCCAGGCGGCCCCCCTGGTAGCGATAATGACCATCTTGATCGTTATATTGAGATATGGAACTTAGTTTTTATGCAATATGACAGAAAAGCGGATGGCAGTATGGACCCCCTGCCGAAGCCTTCTATTGATACTGGTATGGGGCTTGAGCGGATTGCTGCTGTCATGCAGGGAGTGCATAATAATTATGAGATTGATCTCTTTAAGGTGTTGCTGAAAGCAGCAGTTAGGGTAACGGGATCAGATGATCTGGAAAGTAAGTCATTAAGGGTAATAGCTGATCATATTCGCTCTTGTAGTTTCATGATTTTAGATGGAGTGCTGCCTGCTAATGAGGGTCGAGGATATGTTTTACGTCGCATTATTCGTCGAGCAATTAGACATGGCAATCAGTTAGGTAAAAATCAACCTTTCTTTAATGAATTGGTGTTGGATCTTGCTGGTGCTATGGGGGAGGCCTACCCAGAGTTAATTGAGGCGCAGGTGCATATAAAGACAGTGCTATTCAAAGAGGAGCAGCAGTTTCAAAAAACCTTAGATAAAGGTATGTCATTGCTAAATTTGGCTATAAGCGAGCTGAATGGAAATATTATTGCTGGAGATACAGTCTTCACCCTTTATGATACCTACGGCTTTCCTGTTGATTTGATTAACGATATAGCGCGAGAAAGAAATCTATCGCTGGACATGCCTGGGTATGAGAAATCTATGACTGCTCAGCGTGAACGGGCGCGCGCTGCAGGTAATTTCAACGCGAGCCATACGCAGCAATTAATTCTTGATGGGGAAACTAAATTTACTGGTTACCAAGCCACTTTAGGTAAAGGTAGTATCAAGGCGTTACTGCTGAACGGAGTGCAAGTGGACAGTGTCTTTAAGGGAGATGAGGCAACAATCATTCTTGATAGCACTTCTTTTTACGCTGAATCTGGTGGACAAACTGGAGATCATGGTCTCTTACGTTCAGATTCAGGTGAGTTTAAAGTAAATGACTGTCAAAAGCAGGGTGCTCATTTTCTGCATATTGGTATCGTTACTTTAGGAGCTTTAAGCGTTAATCAAAAGCTTGATTCAGAAGTTAATGTTAGTGCTCGTTTAGCGACAGGTTTAAATCATTCGGCCACTCACTTACTCCATGCTGCCTTAAGAAAAGTATTAGGCGAGCATGTAGTTCAAAAAGGATCATTGGTTGATGCTAATCGACTTCGCTTTGACTTTAGCCATGCTGAACCTATCGTGCCTGAACAGAGAAAACTTATAGAAAGAATTATTAATGAGGAAATTCGTAGAAATACCTCAATAAAAACTGAAATTTGCGATATGGAAGAGGCCCAGAACAAAGGTGCTATGTCTTTATTTGGTGAAAAATATGGGGATGAAGTCAGAGTCTTAAATATAGGAAATGGATTCTCTGTAGAGTTGTGTGGTGGTACGCATGCATTACGTACAGGTGATATTGGCTTGTTTAAGATTGTCTCTGAAGTGGGCATTTCTTCTGGTGTTCGTCGAATTGAAGCAGTAACTGGTGAGTCTGCATTAAGTTATCTTAGTAAGCTTGAGCAGGATTTGGAGGATGCTTGTCGTGTGCTCAAGACAAGTCCAGGCAATCTTGCTCAAAAAGTAGCAGCCTTAACCTCTGATTCCAAGGAGCTGGAAAAACAAAACACTCAGTTGAAGAGCAAGGTGGCTAGCATAGCGGGTATTGAGCTTCTTTCAACGGCCAAAGAAATAAAAGGCATCAAGGTGCTGTCGGCAAATATTAACGGTGTTGACCCTAAAACGCTTCGTAATACAGTAGACCAACTAAAAAATAAGCTGGGTGCAAGCGTAGTGATGCTAGCGACAGTTAACAAGGGTAAAGTCTCGCTAGTATCCGGCGCTACTCAGGATGTCTCCAAGCACTTGCATGCCGGGGAGTTAATGGAGTTTGTTGTTTCCCAGCTAGACGGTAAGGGTGGGGGCCGTCATGATATGGCTCAGGGTGGCAGTGCAAATGCTGAAGCTCTACCTGAAGCGATCAATTCTGTTTTTGGTTGGATTGAAAAAAAATTGAGAGATTATGCTATAGACTGAATTTAGGTCAGGCTTGCCAGAGCAATATGTCTTAACTTTGATAGTGTTTTAGTGTTAAATTGCGCAATTTTTATAAGTATTTAAGCGTGTCATGAGAGATCTGGCTCCGTATACAATAATGTAGTATTTTAGAATCTAGGCCATACATGAGTTTACTAGTTCAGAAATTTGGCGGTACTTCAGTCGGAACTGTTGAAAGAATCGAGGCTATTGCAGAGAAAATAGTCGCTTCACGTAATCGTGGTGATGATGTGGTTGCAGTAGTCTCGGCTATGAGTGGAGAGACTAATCGACTAATTGCATTGGCAAATGGTATCCAGAAAACTCCAAGTTCGCGTGAGATGGATGTATTGGTATCTACGGGTGAACAAGTCACAATTGCTTTGTTGTGTATGGCGCTACACAAACGCGACTGTGATGCAAAGTCTTATGTTGGCTCTCAAGTCCAAATTCTCACAGACAACGTTCATTCTAAGGCTCGAATTCAGGCTATCGACTCACATCGCATGGAGAATGATATTTCCAAGGGAAAAGTGGTTGTAGTTGCTGGATTTCAAGGCGTTGACGAACAAGGAAATATTACAACATTAGGGCGAGGCGGCTCAGATACTACTGCTGTAGCTTTAGCTGTTGCATTGAAGGCGGATGAATGTCAAATCTATACGGATGTAGACGGAGTGTATACAACGGATCCCCGTGTTGTAAAAAATGCGCAGCGTCTAGATCATGTAACCTTTGAAGAAATGCTCGAAATGGCAAGTCAGGGGTCAAAAGTGCTGCAGATCAGAGCTGTAGAATTTGCTGGAAAATACAAGGTCCCTCTTAGAGTTTTATCAAGTTTTAAAGAAGGCCCCGGCACCTTAATCACATTCGAGGAAAACGACGACATGGAAAAACCTATTGTTTCTGGCATAGCATTCAACCGTGACGAGGCTAAGCTTACTGTGCGAGGAATTCCAGATATTCCTGGGAGTGCCGCAAGAATTTTAGGAGCGGTTGGTAGGGCTAATATTGAGGTTGATGTGATCGTACAAAACGTTGCACAAGATAAAACAGCGTCATTAACTTTTACTGTCCATCGGAATGAGATGAAAAAGGCAGAAAGTGTGCTGAATAAGGTGGCACTGGAATTAGGTGCTATATCAGTCGAAGCAGATGCCGATATTGCCAAGCTTGCTTTAGTTGGTGTGGGCATGCGCTCTCACGCAGGCGTCGCTGCAACTATGTTTGATACATTAGGCAAAGAGAATATTAATATACAAATGATAAGTACATCAGAAATTAAAATAACAGTTGTTATTGCTGAGGGTTTTTTAGATTCGGCCGTGAGATCTCTACATAGTGTCTTTGAGTTGGATAATGACGTTAAGGTGCCAAAATAAACTTCGAAGTCGTGTAGCGCGCTTTAATTTTTGCGAAGGTGTTGCTATCATGCCGCCTCGTATTTTAGGCGCTATTTTTAAGTTTAATAAAATTAAATTTTTTATTGGAGAGGTGGCCGAGCGGCTGAAGGCGCGCCCCTGCTAAGGGTGTATAGGCTAATACCCTATCGAGGGTTCGAATCCCTCTCTCTCCGCCATATGTGAAACCTGGAAGCCCTATAATTAGGGGCTTCCAGGAAGTATCATTGGTATGTAAAGCGCTGTCTTTGTGGGGACCAAGTAGAGCAGCTATAATTAATTCTAGTGTTAAGAGTTCTAATCTAGAAGTTATTACTCTCTTGTCTCTAAGTTAAAGATAGACTTCAAAAAACTATAAGAGCCCCATCAGCATGACAAGTACGATCTCAGAAACCGAGAAAAGCGAAATTATTGAAATGGCCCTTTCGGACCATGTTGGCTTTGAGGATATAAGGGGTCTTTATGGTTTACAAGAAAAAGACGTAAAAAAGCTTATGCGAGAATCTCTCAAGGAGGGGTCTTACAAGGCCTGGAGAAAACGAGTTAGAGATTTCTCTGACCGACGAAAGTTCTATAAATAGTCTAAGTTTTGTCCGTTAAATATTTTTATCATTTTAAGTGAAAATTTAATTTTTTAGTAAAGATGATTGTTTTAATGTTAGTGCTCAGAGTCTTAATGCCTTTTTTCACCTAGATTTTTTCCTTAAATTTTGCCGAATTATCCCTATTGGTTTACTATTTTGGCATGAGAAGATTAATTAAAAGCTTTCAGCTAGATCGTCATCAGGAGTGGACGGCAACCTTGGAGTGCGGGCACTTTCTGCTAATGCGACATAATCCTCCTTACCAGGATTGTGGATGGGTTAAATCTGCGCAAGGTAGGGCTCAGCATTTAGGAGATATAGAGGAATGCATAAGCTGTGATATGCCTTCTCTTCCCCAAAATATATGTCTGGTAAAAAAATCAGAAATTTATACTCACAACACCCTACCTACTAAATTTTTTTCTGAATACGAGCCAAAAAAAGAAATTTGGGTCAAAGTACTTGTCACGGCAGGGTTGGCTCAGTTTTTTATTCACACTGACCCTCCTAAGGGCTTTATTCTTGACCCTATGACATTTGGGGTCATGTGTCCTGGAGTTTCACACAGCATAAAGCCATCAATGGGTGATATAAATTTGTGTTTGGAGTTTTATAAAAGCGACTAAATTAAGGTTGTTGGTTTAATTGAAATAATATGTGAGTTTAGAAGATAAAATTTGACCTTGATTCAATTTTTTAGACCTTTATAGTGATTAAATGTGAGTTTAAGGATTAATATGCCGCCTCATGTAGGTATTTTACTCATTGTGGTAATAATTCAAATAAACTAAAAAATTGATCTTGCTTTGCACTGAAACTTGATTTCGGGTGAAATTTTTAGTTTTTAGTATGTTTTTTCTTATAGCGCGCAGAGATTGCCAAGTCTTATGTATGCTCGTAGAATAAACAACCTCGTGGGTCCCGATATAATAGACCTGTTTATAAATTTCAGTTTTTAGAATTAAGGTAGCTCGATATGGGAATGTTAATTAATATCGATAACGGCGGTACTCTTACAGACATCTGTGTGCTGAAAGATAATAATTTTTATAAAACCAAAACACTTACTACGCCTTATGATTTGAGTAAATGCTTTTTTGATGGCCTGAAGGATGTCTCCAAAGTTATATATGGCGAAGAAGATGTAGCCCGACTGCTCGCTGAAGTAGAACATATAAGATATTCTACTACTCAGGGTACAAACGCTATTGTGGAGCGTAAAGGCCCCAAGTTGGGCATGGTTATAAATAAAGGTAATTCAAACTTAATTAGTTTGATGAAAAAACAAGACCCAGATCTATTTACGTTTCTTGTGGGTGACCGGGTTGAAGAGATTGATCTAGCTGATCTGAAAGATCCAGAGAGTGCAGCTGAAACTACTACCGCTATAACTCGATTAACTGCAAGAGGAGCTAACCGTGTAGTGGTTTGCTTTGATACTGATGAGGCGACTCAGTTCGAATCTCAATTTAAAAAAATCGCTTTTAATAACTACCCGCGACATCTCTTGGGTGCTGTACCCATGTTATTTGCTACTGAGTTAGCCGAAGATGTATCAAGTGGTCGTCGTGGTTGGACTGCACTAGTGAATTCTTTTTTACATCCAGCAATGGAAAGCTTTCTTTATAACGCAGAGAATCGATTGCGCGAGTATCGCACAAAAAACCCATTGCTTATCTTCCGTAATGATGGCGATGCATCTCGTGTTGCTAAGACTATAGCTCTTAAAACCTATAGTTCTGGTCCTCGGGGTGGAATGGAGGGTGTTAAGGAATTTAGCAAACAATACAAACTTTCTAATGTTATCTCCATGGATATCGGAGGAACCACTACAGATATTGGGCATGTAGTCAATAACGTTGTAGATGAATCACGTCGAGGAACTGTAGAGGGAGTACCTATTTCGTTTGGTCTTTGCGAGATAGCAAGTCCAGGTGTTGGCGGTAGCTCTATCCTGTCAATTGATGGAAAGAACATTAAGGTTGGCCCAGAGAGTGTGGGCGCTGTACCTGGGCCAGCAAGTTTTGGTCGCGGAGGTAAAGAATCTACAATGACGGACGTAAACCTCTTAATGGGGCTACTTGATCCTAAAACATTTTTTGGTGGAGGTCTTAAACTCGACATTGATAGAGCTCTTGCTGCGATTCAGGAAAATATTGCTACCCCCCTCGGAATTTCCTCTGATGAGGCGCTAATTAAGCTTCGTGATGCTTATGATACAAAAGTTGCTGGCGAATTAAGTAGCTTTGCTACTGTTTCTGACGAAACTGTTTTGTTGGCGTTTGGTGGAGCTGGCCCGATGAGCGCATGCGGTATTGCGGATAAATCTGGGATAAAAACTGTATTTATCCCTAAAACTGCAGCAGTTTTTAGTGCTTATGGCATAGGTTCTTGCGACATAGGCCAAAGCTATGCGGTTGTGTTGACTGACTTCACTGATGGAGCCCTCAAGGCTGCGCATGCAAACCTTGTAGAAAAGGCCGAAAGAGACATGTTTGCAGAAGGTTATGCTGATGGTGATTACGAGGTGAGCGCCCAACTTGTTGGTGCTAGCGGAGATAATGAAACTACTCACGTTTTAACTGATAAGATTGTGTTTCCCAAAGACTTGTCTAGTTCGGACTCGGTTACATTGGAATTCTCTGCTCGAAAAATACTTAGAATAGAAAGCAGTAAGCAGGCAAAATCATCAAAAGGCGAGCTGGCAAAACAAGTTGCCGTCCGGTCTATTTTTGGAGATAACCAGGAATGGAGTGACTTACCTGTTTATGACGTTAGTAAGATGAAGTCAGGTAACCACGGTGTTGGTCCAGCGGTCATTGAAGAGGAATACTTCACGTGCTTGGTTCGGCAGGGCTGGAGTTTTGTTGTAACTGAATTAGGCGATGTTTGCTTAACAAAAGGGGCCAAATAATGAAAGTATTAATGACTGAGTATCTCCGAATAGATTTAGATTCGGAGAACTGGGAATGCCGTGTGTGTGAACATACAGTAGCTCCCGCACGCGGAAACTATAAAGAGGGTTTGCTGGTATACAAAAGAGACCCAGAAGATATACATCCCTCTGTTATTGATCCAGAAAAGTATCGCTTCACTTTTTGTCCTGATAAAGAGTGGGTGAGTATTTATGAGTTTTACTGTCCTTCTTGCGGCACTCAAGTAGAAGTAGAGTATACCTTCCCAGGACATATGCCTCTTTATGATATGGAAGTGGATGTGGATGCTTTAAAAGTTCAATGGAGTGAAAGAGAAGAGCTCACCGAGCCTACTACAGGGCCGAATGTTTTGGTGGATAGAAAACATGGCCATAATCATTAATGCCAATGAGTTACTTTTTTTGCAAAAGAATAATCTGAAAGTTTTAAAGTTTTAGGAAATAAAATTATGAAACGTATATCTGTAGATATCGGCGGTACCTTCACTGACTGCTTTGTGGTTTGGGATGATAAGTACATAGAAACTAAAGCGTTAACGACACATCAAAACCTCGCGTTGGGGTTCAATGAGGCACTTGAAAAGGCCTACCAAGAACTTGATTTGAGTATGGAAGAGCTGCTGTCTGGAGTTGACTCAGTTCGTTATGCAACAACTCTTGGAACTAATGCTCTGATCGAGCACAAAGGTCCACGTATAGGGATGCTTGTAACTGCTGGCTATGAAGCTATGGTGCCATTGAGTAGGGCGCGTGGTTATGGCGAAGGTATGGATGACCTAGCGAAGCAAAACCTCCCCGATGCACAAAGACCAGAAGCACTTGTATTACCTAGCATGATTGAGGGTGTACGTGAGCGTCTGGGCTTTGAAGGTGAGCTTGTAATGCCAGTGGACGAGGATGATGTTCGTCGCAAGATAAGAACTTTGGTAGACAAAGGAGCTCAGGTTATTGTTGTGTGCTTGGTTAATTCGGTAGTAAACCCTGCGCATGAAAAACGAGTAGAAGAAATTTTACTAGAAGAATACCCCACTCATTTGCTGGGCTCTATTCCTGTAATTCTTTCTCACCGCGTTGCTGGTCGTAAAGGTGAATATGTGCGCGCTACGTCAGCAATTATTGATGGCTACTTGCACTCTACTATGTATCACGCTATGAGCCAGCTTGAACAAAATTTAAGGGCAAACTCTTACGCTAAACCTATGTTGGTAATACATAATTCAGGTGGCATGGCTCAATTAAACTCTACGGATGCACTTCAGACTATTCATTCGGGCCCAGTATCGGGGATTAGCGCTGCAGAGCATCTTGCTAAAGAGGCAGACTTAGGAAGTGTAATAGCTACAGATATGGGTGGAACTAGCTACGATATTGGTATCGTAGTTGAGGGCGGAATTAAGCATTATGACTTTAACCCCGTTATTGACAGATGGTTAGTATCAGTACCTATGGTCCACCTAGTTACTTTAGGTGCTGGTGGAGGGTCTATTGCTTCATTTGATCGCATGTACAATGCGGTTGCTGTAGGGCCTAAAAGTGCTGGTTCTGATCCTGGACCCGCTTGTTATGACAGAGGCGGTATGAGCCCCACAGTTACAGATGCCGATTTGGCTTTAGGATACCTTGATGCAGAAAATTATGCTGGTGGCAGCATACCCCTTAACCCCAAGCGCTCAATGTTTGCCATTGAAGAGGCATTGTGTGATGACTTGGATGTTGAGCCAATCGCTGCGGCTTTGCTGATAAAAGAAAAAGTAGATAGCAATATGGCAAATGGCGTTAACACAGAGCTGAGGGTTCGTGGTTATGACCCCAAAGACTTTACGATGTTAGCCTATGGAGGCAACGGTCCTCTGCATTGTTGCGGTATTGCTTCTAAGTTGAAAATTGATAAGATTCTTGCGACCCCAATGAGCTCTGTTTTTTCTGCGGTAGGTGCGGGAAATATGCATCAAATGCATATTCATGAGACGTCACTTTTCTTGGTGCTGTATGACTCTACATCTAGAAAAGTTTTTGATAACTACCAGCGATTTAATGACCTTGTTGTAGCGCTAAGTAAACGAGGACTGGCTGACCTGGTCAGACAGGGTTCAGCTGTTGGTGATATCAAGCATTCACTAGAATTAGACATGCGTTACGGTAATCAGCTAGTTCAGACTACCGTAGTTGTACCAAAACATTCCTTAGAGTCCGTGATGGATGTTATGAACATTCTCGATCAGTTTTCGAGTGACTATGGTAAGCGTTTTGGTGAAGGTAGTCAGGCTCCAGAAGCTGGTATTCGAATTAACACCATACGCGTGGCTTCTTATGTTGAACATGCAACAGTTAAATTTGATCATATTAAGCCTATAGCCGAAAGTAAGCGTATTGCTCCACCCGCTCCAACAGCAACGCGCACATGTTACTTTGTAGGTGACGGAAAAGCTGTCGAAACGCCTGTTTGGAATAAATCTGACATTCCACCAGGAACCCAGATTTCTGGCCCTGGCTTAGTATCTTCAGAGGTGACAACTTATCTAATCGAGCCAGGTTGGAAATATGTTTCTGCTGAACAAGGTGCAGTTTGGTTTCTTCGTACAGAAGACAAGAATTAAAGAGGTGTATATATCATGAATAATGAAGCAAAAATTGATCTTGAGACTCAAGACCAGGAACTAATAAAAAAGTTTCTTAAGGATACAACGTTATTCCTTGGCCCTGATCCTGAAATAATGCGCGATCACCGT
>Ga0308007_10001516_pt1 | contig 10193 bp, 19 predicted proteins | sample Neamet71_FD_203152 | JGI IMG/M metagenome (GOLD analysis project Ga0308007, IMG submission 203152) | Marine microbial communities from water near the shore, Antarctic Ocean - #71 | ecosystem: Environmental > Aquatic > Marine > Unclassified | place: Southern Ocean | collected 2014-06-07
TCCCATATACTATCGTGAATATCCAATGCTTACCCATCATACTCGGTTAAGTCTTTTTCTACTTCTTTTAAAAAACTATTAAGTTGTTCTAAACTCATTCCATAAGTAACTTCACAGTATGTATTCATTTCTGCTAAAGCTACTTTATATTGATTGAAGTCATTCTCCAATCGAGCTTGTTTATGTTCTAGGTATGTTTGGTTGCTCTTAATCATTCTTCTAGTCTTTTAAGTTGATAAAACATTGCAAGCGTTCCAACTGGAACACAAGATAAATGTTCAAGTGATCCCATTGCTCCGAAGCATAATAGGAAGTATATTGTCCAAGTTAGTAATAGTGCGAACACTATAATGTCTATCGCTTTCATCATAATAGTTAGATCAGTTAGTTAATAAATAAGTCAGTTTTAATACTTGACTTAGGTATGGCTCAATAAGTAGTAGCAACTATCATTGCTGATTAGTTTATTTCAGAGAACCATCCCCTCTACAGGACCAAACTCACTACTATTATAATAAAGAACAGTGTTTTACCACTGTCCTCCCATTTCTTCTTGTTCTTCTAATAGATCATTAATGTTATCTTCTAAGAAGTTATTCTCAATACTTGTACTACGACATTTCTTTTGTTTTGTCTTCACACGTATTTTATCTTGCCTAAGAGATTCATACACTTGCATGAACTCTTCTACATTCATATCTCCTTCTTCTTGGCAGATTGCATCAAGCTTTAACTTGATTTTATGATGTATGTTGAATAAGTGGTTTTTCATAATTAAAAAGAGTTAAATATGTTTTGTTGAATTTTAACTATTTTACCTAGCTTGGTCTTCCAAGTGGTTGTATAGTATCCTTTATCGTCCGCAGACGTTTGGCTTATGAATTCCATAATTAGTTATGTATTATAAAGAGTAACCTCTAAGCTTGCGCTATCGTCGAGGCTTCTTATGTTTATGCTATGAATATTACTCCTTTAGGTAGATATGTCCACCAAGAAATCTCACCTACGTCAGAGTCTAGAGAATAGTGTGCTCTACCTGCTGCGTAAGCTTTTAATGCTTCCTTACTACTGAATGCAATTCCTGCAAAGCTGTCGGATATAAAGTATGTCATGTGTTCTACTGTATTAGTATTTGTGTTATATAGTTTAATGATAGTCAGAGTTAGCTTTGGTGAGATGGTATGATATATAGGTCAAGCTATCACCTACGCATGCGCGATCTTCGGTGTGCTTGGCTTATATCGTATCATATATAACTTGAATTACCCTAAAGGGTAATGTCAAGTCCATTCTTAATCATCTCTTGTGCCATCTTGTATTGGTCTATGGTAGTGATTACCTTGCACACACTGAACTCGCGTCCAGCTACTACCACTTCAGTGGTCCACGTTGGTTGGCTACCTGCTGGGTAGTACTCAAGTATTGCTACTCCACTTTGTACTGCCTCTGCTGACTTGAACTGTCGCTCGCCGTCTGCTGTTAGGCACGTCACTCTATGGTACGTTGTTCCTTCGAATGTCTTACTAATACTACCGATGATTACTCCTGCTAACTTTTTCATAATGAGTTTATTTTGTTTTGTTTGACCCACGGGGGGCTTTGATTGCTCAAATTAAGGTGGGGTGTGTTTCTAAATACCCTCACGCTCTCGATAATTAACCCCAAAAAAAATTTATCTTATTTTCTGAAAAAGTGTAGATTTTGTAATAAGTATTTACTACATTTGGAGGGACAAGGAATTTCGCTATCCTAAGAGTTTTATAGGAACGGTTGGCGCGGGCAGGTGTCATTGATACTGTGTTTCCCCCCATTGCACCATTACGAACAGGTACGGAAAATACTAAAGACCTCTCTATCAAAGGGGTCTTTTTTAACCGCTTAAAAATAAAATAATGAATAAAGAAAAAGAATGTAAGTGTGGTGGAAACTGCAAATGTAAGAAGGCTATGCAGAGTACCAATGGGGATATGGATAGTTGGTTAGATGATTTAGAGAATAAGGAACAACCAAAAGCTTGTAGTATTGAAAATCCGGACTGTGAAAACTGCGGAAGTTAAATAATATTTAGTATATTTGTACCAGAGGCACACGTAAGTGTATCACCCTAGAGGACCGTAAGGGCAGTATAGGGTCAGACGTTGGATTGTAGCTCCCAAATAGGGAGTAGAGTTTTCTCCAATAGCTTCTAAAAGAAAGGATATAGCGTTAGTTAGGATAGAATGCACACAGGTAGGTGCGGTGAAGTAACACCAGTTTTATTATCCTTTGGTCTCATCTGAGAAGCACTGCTAAACGTAAAGTTCCAATCGAAAGAATCAAAACCCAAGGGGGAACCTATATCCGTAAGCCAAATAACTTATACTTCCCCTCTAATGAAAAAATTAATATTTATATTATTATTGTCCGTATCTTATGGATCGGAGGCGCAGCAAGTACTGCCTGTAGATAAGTTATTACATCTAGGGGGTGGTTATGTTATTGGCGCTACAGCTACCTCTGTTACGTATTATTATACCCAGAACAAAAAGACTTCTATTATAATTGGTATATCAGCTGTACTTATAGCTGGTCTAGGTAAGGAGTTGTGGGATATAAAACACGGTAGCCCAGAAACAGCAGACCTAGTTGCTGATGCAGTAGGTGGGGCTCTTGGTATATTCACTGTAAAAATAAACTTCTAATTCTTCTTGGGTTGTACTAAAATCTTTTATATCTTTGTGAGAATCAAAAACTATAAAGATGAATTTTAAACCAAACGGAAACTGGGTGTTACTCCCTAATCCAGCCAAGAGAAAAACAGATTCAGGAATTATCCTAGATGATGCCACTGTGAATAAGCTGAAAACTAATATCTTAGAAGTACAGGCTGTAGGACCTAATTGTTTATTTGCGAAAGTAAAGGATACTGTTATGATTGATCCTAGAATGGAAGCCTTAATGGTGGAGCTAGAGGATAAGAATTACATTATGATACCAGAACATCAAATCCTAGGTACAATGTAATGAAGGGATCCGTCACCATAAGCCTAGAAGACTACGAAAAACTTAAGACTGCTAAAGACACCGCTAAGGATTTAGTGGGGAATACCCAGCTTGTTACTAAAGAGCTGCAGGTATTTCTAAGCTTCCTATGCTCTAGAGGTTCTATTAAACCATTTGTGGATGAGTTTAACAGGCAGTCAGTTGCTTCTACTATTATTGTAGAGAATGAACGGGCCCGTATAGAATTTAAAGATGATAAGAACTAAATTTACAACTGAGAGTTTAACAAATTTAATAGAACTAGTGGACGAATTTGAAGCTAAATTGCATACCTGGACCGAGAAGAATATCAATTCTACTTGGGATATGGAAGTACTTATAGGTGATTATGAATACCATATAGTGGTAACAGTAAACAATGAAGAAGATAACAATAGCGATAACCTCGAACTATAAGCATGTTCAATTTTGGAATGGCATATTTAATATGACCCCCAAAGAACTTGATATACTTGTATTATTTTTAGAATGTGCAGATGATTACAGTAATTTGTGTACATTAGAGAATAAGAAATGTGTAGCAGATAGGCTAAAGCTGAAGGATAAGAATACGCTTAATAATTATATTAAGAAGCTGAAAGATAAGCGAGTGTTTGGTATAACCAAAAACTGCTACACTTTGAACGAATTATTAGATCCAAAAAATGGGAATATTCAAATATCTCTATCAAGGAGATAACATAGATCTACTAGCCTCTGGGCATGTAGTCACAGAGTTCTTAACAGAGAGTTGTTACGTATTAGTCATCCAGGATAGTATGGGTGAGGTAGTAAGGGTTGCACAGACATCTTTTGAGGACCTTTAAGAATAAGTTAATAGAACTAAGAAATGGCTGAGAAAAAAAAGTTACCTAGCTTCGTACAGATGGCTAAGAATTTTGCTGGGGAACTAACAACGTATATAGCCTCCGGAGCCCCCAATGTGGAGGAAGAGAACTATAAGAAAAGATTAGACACTTGTAATAAATGTGAACATCTTTTAAAGGCCACTATGAGGTGTGGTAAATGTGGGTGTCTACTTGAGCATAAAGCAAAGTGGAAGACCACTACCTGCCCCCTAAGTAAGTGGGACCCAGAGATATTATCAGTTGAACAGAAGGATTCTTTAGAAGTTATTAGAAAAAGATCTGAACAAGCTAAACTAGATGCAGCGAAAAAGAAAGATGATTCAAAAACTGGCGAATAAATACAATCTACCTCTAAGTAAAATAGAGGAGATAGTAAATTACCAGTATAAGTTTGCAGCAGATATTATAAAGAAAGGAAAGTTCGAAGATGTACGACTTCCTTATTTTGGTAAGTTCTCTGTGAATAAAGGAAGATTAAAGCATATACAAAAGAATGGAACTACTAATAGTAAGTAATAAGAAAGTTATAGTCTCTGTCTACGCCCTTAGTATTAAGGAGTTTGCAAAAGTTGCAAGTAAGAAGGACGGAGATAAAGAACTAGCGTACATATATCATATGTGCGATCATAACTCTCCGTTTGCAGTATATGACCAAGACGTAAGAGAGGCGGAAGTCGCATCTAGTATTTTTAAGCTAGATTGGAATCCAAGTAAAGATGTACTCGTAGCGTGTGATAAGTACAAGGAATTAAAGGAAACTCACGCAATTAAACTTTTGAAAGCAGCTAGATCTGCAGTAAATAAGCTTAAAACTTATTTTGAGCTAGTAGATCTTACCTCTGTGGACGATAACGGAAGACCAATATATCAAGCAAAGGATCTAGTAGCTAATTTATCTAAAATGGCAGATGTAGTTAATGGTCTAACTAAACTAGAAGAGCTTGTTAAGAAAGAGAAGCAATCCGCCGCTGTGAATAGGGGAGGAGTTGTAGTTAATAAATACAGTCAATAATGAATTACCTTGAAGATTTAGATGAATATAACGATGTAATGCATAATGCATACCTAGTTGTTATAAACCAGAAAACTATAGATTCTCTATATGAGGATCTAAAGCTTTCGGGAAAAGATTACTTTACCTTGCCTTTTGATTTCAATAAACCTAGCAGTGTACTGGAGATTTTAATAGACCACTACTCTGATATGGAGGATTATGAGAAATGTGCAAAGTTAATACATATGAAGGATGTTTAAAGACACAGTATTGCTGCATCAGTCTGCCATTAACTATATGGAGAATGGTCACTATACATCTGCTATGCCTGGGACACAGGCGTACTATGATTATTGGGATGAAGAAAAGAATAGGTGTTTATACGGATATACTTCCGGAGATATAACCATTACAGGTAATCATTATTTTTATCTTAACTATTGCCCTATTGATAGATCTGTTAAAGAGATATTACCAGACGGTACAGAGATTGCCAGGCGTGAGAGAACTTTTCCTGCGTTTTATGATGGTGATTTTAAGTATTTTACAGCGATAGACACATGTAGGAGAGAAAATAAACATATGACAGTGTTGAAAGCACGTCGTAAGGGATATTCTTACAAAGCTGCTGCAATGTTAGCTCGGAACTACTTTTTTATACGTAATAGTAAGAATTATGTGTTCGCAGGGCAGAAGGAATACATCATTGGGGATGGATTACTCTCTAAGACGTGGGAAATCCTTTCATTCATAGATGATAACACAGCATGGACTCAACCTCGCATTAGAGACAGAGAAATGAGTAAGATGTCTGGGTATAAGAAGAATGTAAACGGAGCAGATGTAGAATTAGGAATGAAGTCCCAGATTATCGGAGTATCTCTGAAAGATAACCCTGATAAGGTAAGAGGGAAAGCAGGTGAGCTTATTTTCTTTGAGGAAGCAGGTGCATTTCCAGGATTATTGAAAGCATGGGAAGTAGCAATGCCTACGATGCGTCAAGGAGCAAATACTCTTGGTACTATGGTAGCTTTTGGTACTGGTGGTACAGAGGGTGCAGATTTTGAAGGGATGGAAGAGTTATTTTACAACCCTCATTCATATGACTGTTTGGCCTTTGATAACATATGGGATGTTGGTGCCGGTGGTACTAAGTGTGGACACTTTGTGCCAATTTATGAAAACCTAGAAGGGTTTATAGATAAGGATGGTAATTCTGACAAGGATACTGCAATAGAATTCGAGGAAGGAAACAGGACTAAGAAAAAAGGTACTAGTGATCCTAAAGCACTTGATCAGTATATTGCGGAGCATCCTTTAAATCCCAGAGAGGCGACATTGCAGATTTCTGCAAACCTGTTTGACATAGCTTCTTTACAAGCTCATTATAACAATGTGAAAGTCAACAAGTTAGATAAGATAGGAACTTCTGGAAGATTACTTTACGGTAAGGGTAACAAAATTGAGTTTAAACTGGATGGAGATTGTAAACCTATTATAAGGTATCCACACAGGAAAGAGGATAATCTTAAAGGAGCTGTTGTGATATACGAGGCGCCTTATAAGAATCTAAAGGAACAAGTTCCTGCAAACCTCTACTTAATCTGTCATGATCCATATGGCCAGAATCAATCTGCAGATTCATCTTCTTTAGGTGCTGTATATGTATTAAAGAGAGTTAATAATATCTCTACTCCAGATGATATGATTGTTGCAAGCTATGTGGGTAGACCTAATACTCAAGATGATTTTAATAGGAATCTATTTATGCTTGCAGATTATTATAATGCTAAGATAGGGTTTGAGAATGACCGTGGAGAGGTTATTGCATATGCTAAACGTTACAGAAAATTACACAAGCTCCAGGAAGAGTTTGAGATGCTTGATAAGAAGAACCTTAGAAGTAAGACAGTAAAAAGACAGTTTGGGATGCACATGACAGAGCCCCGGAAACGTCAAGGAGAGTTATATATTAGAGACTGGTTGAATGCTGTGAGGCATAAGAATGAAGACGGATCTCAAATACTGAATATGCATAAGATATATGATTTAGCTCTATTACAAGAGTTGATAAAGTTTAATCATATGGGGAATTTTGATAGGGTGATGGCCTTTATGATAGGAATGTACCATACAAGAGAACTATACAACTCGGAGGTTAGAGATGTATTAGAAGACAGAACTGCTGATAAATGGTTTGACTCAAACTACTATTAGTGGTATATTATAAAGATTGCTATAAAATCAAAGTATAGCCTTTTTTATTCATAAAAATTAATTATTTTTGTAGGATATGCACTTAGGATCAGAAAAAATACCACAACAAAAGTTACCACTATCAAAGAAGACAAAGATTTGGAGGGAAGCCTGCGTGTCCGCGTTTATTGATATGTCTAACAGTTCTTCTAGTACAAGGAAGGATGATTTAAAATCGTTATATGATTATTATAACGGTGTAATTGAGGCGTCTGACTATAAGTACGTGTTAAGTCCGTACGGTAAGACCCGTACGAATTTCCCATCCAAAATGCGGAATTACCCCATCATCAAACCTATAATTGATCTTCTCCTGGGGGAAAAATCTAAACGGCCCCTCAATTACACTGTAAGTGTTTTAAATGATGATGCTGTTTCTCAGAAAGAAAAGCAAAAGCATGAGCTTCTTATAAAGAACTTGGAAAAGCAATTTATAAACAAGCTACAAGAACAGGGGATGGAGACAGGTATGGGAGAGCAGCAAACTGAGCCTCCTGAAGATATTATAGCAATGTTTGAACGTAGTTATACAGATAACAGAGCTATTTTAGGTCAACAATCTTTAAACTATATTATACAATCTCAAGAAGTTAATTCTAAGTTTCAAAAAGCTTGGTTTCATTATCTAGTGTCTGGAGAAGTTTATACTCATAGAGGAGTCCGTAATAAGGAACCTTTCTACGATGTTATAAATCCTATAGACGTGGATTACGATATGGATCCAGATTTAGAATATGTAGAAGACGGTGATTGGGCTCTTGTACGTAAATATGTACACGCTTCTACAGTTATTGATCACTTTAATCACATATTATCTGAGACTCAGGTACTAGAATTAGAGGATCCAAGACAAACAGAGGCAGATAACTACTTACTTTATACTAGATCAAGTACAAGCACAGACCCTAACGTTCATAGAAATAGATTGATCGAAGTGGTTAATGTTTACTGGAAATCTAGAAAACGTGTAGGATTTGTTTCGTACACAGACACTGAGACTGGTGAAACAGAGGAGTTTGAGGTAGAAGAAGGGTACAAAATTCCTATGGAATTAAAGGAACTTGGTGGAACTCTTACATGGGTGTGGCACAATGAGGTATGGAAAGGGACTAGAATTGATGGTAGAATGTTTATAGATATTGCTCCTATAGCTAACCAACGAACGTCTTTGAACAATCCTTCTAAGTGTAAGCTCCCAATTAATGGAAGACGTTACTCTGATGTAAATTCTAAAAATATTTCAATAGTTAGTCTTGGTATTCCGTACCAACTTAACTATAATATATACAAATATAGGTTGGAACTCGCTATCGCTCGTTCAAAAGACATTGTAGCACAGTTTGATATTAACATGATCCCAAAGAAATGGGACATGGATAAATTTATGTACTTTGTAGAAGGTACTGGTATTGCATGGGTAGATTATAACAAAGAAGGTGTTCAACTTTCCCCACAGCATCAGTCTGTACTTGATATGTCAATTAAAACAATTGAGCAGTATATAATACTTCTTAACTCTATTGTAGAGGAATGGGAAAAGCTTTCTGGGGTTAACAGACAACGTCAAGGTCAGATTAGTCAGTATGAAGGTAAGGCTTCTAGTCAACAAGCTATTGTACAATCTTCTCATATTACGGAAGATTTATTTAGAAAGTTTGAAGGTTTAGAACAAAGAGATATGCAAGCAATGCTTGATTACTCTAAAGAAGCGTGGATTACTGGGAAGAATGCTATGTATGTGATGCCTGACGGTGCCGCTGAGTACTTAAGCGTAGATCCTTTATCTCATATAGAAGCTGATTACGGTATATTTGTTACCAACTCAGGTAAAGAGCATGAAAAGATTGAGAATATTAAAGGACTTGCACAATCATTAGTTCAAAATGGACTACCAGCTTCAGCAATGGCGGAGATGTTTGATGCGCAAAGTTTCCCTCAATTAAAATCTAAGCTTAAAGAAGCTGAGGCTCAGACTCAACAATTACAACAAGCTCAACAACAGGCAGAAGCACAGCAAGCTCAACAATTACAGCAGATGCAGCAACAGTCTCAAGAAGCAATGGTTGACAATGAGAATAACAACAAGGAGCTTGATAGACAGAATAGAATTGATATTGCAATGATTCAAAGCGAAGGGGCTAGTGCCGCACAAGATTTGAATCTTCAACAATCAGTTAAGGATTTTGAAATCAAAGGTACTCAAGTAGGTTTAAAGGCTGAGGATCTGGAGGAAAAGATAAGATCAAATAAAGTAGGTGAACAGCTTAAGCGAGAGGCACAATCTCAAGATGTTAGAGATAGCAATGCGGATAGAGCTTTAAAAGTTAAGCAATTGCAGCAGCAAAAAACTAAAAGCAAGGAGTAATGGAGAACGCCGAACAGATGAGCCTGATGAAGGAAGCTATTAGAACTAACTACAAAGGAAGTTTTGAAGAGCTTTGGTCAGAAGGGCAGCCACCTCAAGAAGGTGAACAGCAGCAACAAATGGAAAGTCCAGAACCTCAAATGCAACAGCCTTCTCCTATGCAAGGAGATCCTAACTCTATGAACGCAGGTGAAGAGATGCAGGGAGACCTAGTAAGGTCATATGAGAACGAAACTCCCAATGTGGGTAACTTACCTATGGGGGAAGACGTTAAGGGCATCCTAGAGGCTCCTAGAGAGTATAAATCTGGAGGGATAGAGAAGCTTGATATTTATAACCGTACCTACAGACATAAGTGACATATAATAAAGAGACTTTTAAAATTTAAAAGTGTGTAAAACCTTAATCAATTTTAATTAAGTTTGTAAAAACCAATACCAATGGACCAAGACACTAAAAACATTTCCCTAGACGATATATCATTTGATGATATGCTTGGGGAAGGAGTAGCAGAAACAACGGAAGAAACTGGCCTAGAGCTAGATGATTCTTCTGATGCAAAAGGACTTGACGCTGACGCGGAAGAACTTGCTGCAGAGGATCCCAAAGAGGATCCCAAAGATGATTTAGAAGAGGAAGAAGGAAAGGATATTCCAGCTGACACGGGCGATTCGCCAGATGCTGCAGA